>ERZ1026929.649-NODE-649-length-16393-cov-8.296793_pt1 | contig 16393 bp, 8 predicted proteins | sample MGYA00519463_ERZ1026929 | MGnify/ENA primary metagenome ERZ1026929 (study PRJEB26926, sample SAMN06164829) | human gut metagenome | biome: ENVO:00009003; feature: ENVO:2100002; material: ENVO:00002003 | host: Homo sapiens | place: USA | collected 2012 ... | reverse complement strand
AGATGTCTTAGGGTCTCGTGGGCTCGGAGATGTGTATAAGAGACAGATATACAAATTCCCATGCTAAATAAAGCACATCATCAAATACATTAACAGTAATGTTTTCCATTATAATTTAATGTTAGTATTAGAAAATTGGTTTATTTTTATACTATATACGCCGCAAATAAAAATAATATTGTTGACTGAACCTAATTTTTGTATTGAAAAAAATTAGTTCAACCAATAATTACAACATAATGAACAAAAAAGACACATTCATCAATGAAAACACGGAATTACATAAAAAAGCAGTGCTATGGACTTGTCCTCCATAACACTGCCACCTCTATTTATCATAACTGACAAACTCCTACAGCTACAAACCTCACTCCTCCTATTTTATCTCATCCCACTTCGGTGGATTCACCTGCATCAAATGACGGACAAAGAAATCATACCGCTTATGTTCGCCAAAATCTTCCCCCATTGTATGATGCGCTCCGGGAATCACGACCAATTCAAAATCTTTATTCGCCTTTATCAATGCATTGACCACCTGCATGGTAGAGGCAGGATCTACATTATCATCCAGTTCTCCCACCACTAACATCAAAGGACGACTCAACAGATGTGCATTTTCCACATTAGACCCTTCCTTATATTGATCTCCTACCGGATAGCCCAACCAAAGTTCATTCCACCAAATCTTATCCATACGGTTATCATGACAACCACAAGCCGAATAAGCCGCTTTATAGAAATCAGGATAAAGCAAAACTGCATTTGTAGATTCCTGACCACCGGCAGAACAACCGTAAATACCTACCCTGTCCACATCCATATAAGGATATTTCCGTGCAGCCGCCTTAATCCAAGCAATATGGTCCGGCAGACCGGCATCTTTCAAATTCTTATAACATACATTCTCAAAAGCACGCGAACGGAAAGAAGTTCCCATTCCATCGACCATTACGACGATAAAACCAAGTTCGGCCAAGGAAGTCATATTCCAGTCATAAGGACGGAAAGTCTTCGGAACATACTGGTCTCCGGGACCCTGATAAATGTATTCGATAACCGGATATTTCTTGTTCGGGTCAAAGTTGGTGGGGCGGGCAATCAATCCCCACATATCCGTCTTGCCGTCCCGCCCTTTGGCAACAAACACCTCCGGAGCTTTCCAGCCTTCGGCCTCCAAAAGAGTTATATCGGCTGTTTCCAACGGCATCACCACTTTGCCATCCCTGGCACTACGTAACACAGCGACGGGAACCTTGTCCACCATAGAATAAACATCTACCAAATACTTCATATCTCCCGAAAACCAGGCACGGTGCATCCCTTCTTCGGGAGTAAGACAGGTAAGACCTTTGCCATCAAAACCGATGCGGTAATAACGGATGAGATAGGGGTCTTCACCGGCTTCCATACCATTTGCCGAGAAATAGATCTGACGGTTATCCTCATCTACCCGAAGCACTTCGCGTACATACCACTCTCCTTTAGTAATTTGATAATCGGGCTGTGCGGTAATACGGTTGTACATATAAAGATGATTCCAATTGTCACGCTCACTCATCCATATCATCTGCTTGCCGTCTTTTAAGTCATGACGGAAATGACGGGTATAATTCACATATGTATCGCTGGTTTCTTCTACCAACGGGCGCACTTTTCCCGTTTCGGCAGAAAGTTCAAGTACTCTGTACACCTGATGTCCGCGCTGGTTATATTCAAAAGTCACGGCACGGCTGTCGGGATTCCATTCGGGACCATATACTTCATATTGCCGGTCGAACAATTCGGTAGAAGGAATAATGCTTCGTCCGCTTTCCACTTCATAGATGCAGGGCACTTTAAAAGGAAGTTCGTCTCCCGGCTTCGCATACTCCTGTTTGTGAAGCTTGGGCTGAAGCTGGTCAGCCGGAGAAGATTCCACATAATAAACATAGCGCTTTTCCACCGGACGGATCTTGCAGGAAGCCACCTTCTTACTGTCCGGTGACCAGCGGATGTAGGCTGAATAATAATTACCCAGTGTCCCGTCCAAGCTCAGTTGCTTTTCTTTTCCGGTAGCCACCTCCTTTACATAGATATTCTGATTTTTAATAAATGCGATCCATTTACCATCAGGAGACGGAACCGGTGATGCCGTCTTCTCATCATCCACCTCCATCCAATGCTTTTGCCTGATAAGGAGGGGAACCGCACCTTCATTGACCAGCTGATTTTTCCGGGACGCATACATCCAACGTTGATTATTAAACACAAAGCGCAGCGTATCCAATCCCTTACTGACCGACAAATGCCCCAATGCAAGAGCTTCCGGCTTGACCTCTTTTCCGGATGCAGCACCCAACGCCTTTGCCAAACGATGAGAATCAAACAATTCTTTTCTAGCTTTCTTATCCGCATCTACAGATACATACAGGCGGCCGTCCGGCGTATTCCGCACATACCAGAATTGATGCGTACCCTCTATCCATTGCGGATTGACATTGGAATAGAAAACTTTATCCGCACTGAACTTCTCTTTCAATGCATAAGCACGCCGATAATCATCAGCCGTACCTTGAGCGACAGCCATGCCCCCACTAAGGAACATGGCTACCAGCCAACCTAACTTACCAACCTTCATTTTGAATTATTCTATTTCACTTCCCATTCAAACAAACCCGATGAATTATCGGCCGGCTGAACAATCTCCAGTTTTACCGCTTTTGTCTTTACCGGGTCAAAATTGACTGTATTCCCCGTACCTTTTTCCACTCCATACTTATCCGCTCCACTCACCGGTTGCCACTGGCCTTGTGCATCTTTATAGTACATCTTCCAACTTTGCGGTATGCGGCATCCTCCCCAAGGAGCATCATCATACCAATATACGGTAGCACTGGAAACAGTCGCTTCGGACGGGAACTCGTAGGATATCCATTCAGTAGTTCCCTGTTTGGGCCACCAATGGTAATAGGGTACGGAACGGTCATTCTCATCTTTCGGCACCAGACGGTCATTAATGGCGGAGATGGATTTCACCTTATGCGAAGCATCCACTTTGCTTTCCGATGCCAGCGTAGCAGGCATAGTCGGACGGGAAGCACTTAATTCCTGAGGCAACCACACTGCCATAGCACCTGCACCGCGGTGTGCCCAAGCATAGTAAGGGATCAACGTCAGCTTTACATCAGTAGCCGTCAGACGACCTCTGTCGTCATAGCCCAGAATCTGCGCATCCGTCTTCAACTGGTTAATGCCATAGAGCAAATCCGGTTTTTCAACCACCTCGAATTGAGGAGTGCGGTTCATAAACACGCTCAGCACATCAAAATCATTATCCGGCCATTCCGCACAATAAACGATCGGGCCACGCTCCACGGCTATACGTCCACGATCTGCCTCCACTTTATTATTGGCTTTCACCGTACGAGGCTCCATATCGAAATGAACGGCTACTTTATCTCCTTTTTTCCAACGGCGGTCTATGCAGAAATAACCGTCCTTCAGTTCACTCTGTACCGGTTCTCCATTTACTTTCACTGTATAGCTCAAACGCTTTCCATCCGAATAAGTGTACAGGTCACTGGGAACTACCTGATTACGCACCCATCCCGGAATACGGATTTTCATTGTAAACTGTCCGGCATTGTTCTTGTTGACACCGATAGTGACATCACCGTTCCAAGGATAATGAGTAGCCTGCTCCAAAGAAACAGCCTTGCCCTCTACCTTCAAGTTCGAAGTATTGGACATGAACAGATTAACATACACGTCCTTACCTTTCACCGCATACACATATCCCGGCAAGGAAGGAATGAAACGACAGATATTGGACGGACAACAGGCACAGCCGAACCAAGGCTGGCGCTGGTGCTGCCCGATGCTTTCCAACGGATTAGGATAGAAGAACCCGCCACCATCCAGGGACACGCCCGAAATAAGACCATTATATAAAGTACGTTCCAGCACATCATAATATTTTGCCTCACCATGAAGCAGGAACAAGCGGTAGTTGACATACACATTACCGATAGCCGCGCAAGTCTCACAATAAGCTGACATATTGGGCAGTTCATAGTTCTTGCCAAAAGCCTCCCCATTGCTGGTGGCGCCGATGCCGCCGGTAATATAATATTTCTTGCCCACAATGTTGTCCCAAATACGGTCTATGGCATGGATATAAGCCGTATCCCCTGTCAGTGCGGCCACATCTGCCATGCCTGCATACATATAGGCTGCACGGACAGCATGTCCCACGGCCTCATCCTGCTCCACTACCGGCTTGTGCGCCTGACTGTATTCATCCGTACGGGTAGTATGTCCGCGCTGGTCCAAAAAGAATTTGGCTTGATCCAAATATTTCTGTTGCCCCGTTACCAAATATAGTTTAGCAAGGGCCATTTCGGCAATCTGATGTCCCGGCACACGGATTTGTTGCCCTTCGCCCGTACCTATCTCCCGGCATACACAGTCGGCATAACGGATAGCGATATCAAGGAAATTACGTTTTCCGGTAGCCTGGTAATGCGCAATAGCACCTTCTACCATGTGTCCCAAATTATAAAACTCATGACTCAGTTCCTCCACCTTCTCCCACCGTTTGCTTCCTGCCCACTCATGCGGATGTTTGGGATTCATGGTACGCGAAGTATAGAGATAACCATCCGGTTCCTGTGCCGCAGCGACAATAACCAGCACACTATCAATATACTTAGCCAGTCTTTTGTCCGGATAGGTCTGTAACAGATAACTGGCACCTTCTATCGTTTTGTACACATCGGTATCATCAAAAGCCAGACCGCCTACTTTAATGGTATCACTGGGATGGGCGGCATTGACAAAGTTAGTATAACGTCCTGTTTCCTCACATTTACTGAACGCCAGAGGAATCGTTACTTCACGGCTGGCATTCAGCCGTTGCCCCCAGAATGAATCGGTTACTTTCACCGAAGTGAAAGGTACGGGGTCGATAGGATAGCCGTGCGACTGATTTTTTACTTGCGCTGTTCCGCCTGCTACGGTAGCAGTCAACAGAGCAGTGACTAAAAGTTTCTTCATGGTTCTATCATTTAATTGTTTATCATAGTTTTTGCAAAAATACATATTCCGGTCATAGGAAAAGGGTGAATCACTCTTTCAACGGCAAATATTCATCCCATAATTTCAATGAGTGCAGATAACCGGTAAAGGGCCAGTCTCCTTCGGCATTGCGTCCCAATGTGATGAATTGTGACGGTTTCACCAGCAACTGGATATCTTTCTCACTGACTAATTTTCCATTGATATAAACCTGTTCCATCCGCCCATCAAAGCAGATATAGATGTGCTGCCACTTTCCTGCCAATTCCTTCATGTCCTTATATCCTGCATCTTCATACCAGCCATAGTGATTGATTACTCCACAACGAGGCTCCGTGCCGTTGACCAACATGATTTTCTCCAATTCATCATGCGAGGTAGTAAAATCGGCCACACATTCATTTTCACTAATGGAATCATTCAGTACCCACGCCTCCAAGGTATAAGGAGCATTATCCTGCAAAGTGGCAGGAAGCATAAAACTGGAAGTATAGACCTGAGTACCCTCAAAATGAAATGCCTTTTTCCCTTTCACTTCTTTCACAACGAGAGGTAATTTCCGGGCTTCAAAATACCCTTTTACTCCTCGGTTTTCCAGATAAGGAACCGTATCGTTCACTACAAAATCATCGGCAGAAAGACTGACCACCAGCCCATGTTTCTGCTGATCGGCTACAGGCAGACGCACGATATCCGTTTCCGCATCGTATGCCTTTTCCGCTGCTTCCTGTTTCCAATTGTAGTAACGGAAATTGGTAATGACCAAAGGTTCGGTGGAACTATGCAGCGTAATCGCTCCTGATGAAAGACACGACCCCGCTTCATAACTCTGCCATTTACCTGACCTGTAAACCAACCCACTAACGGTATGCTCTTTGGACGAGGAGAGTAACGGATGACTATACTCCAATGTAGTTCCCGGTTCCAGTACCAACGCATCACGCCCACCGATGCGCTGTATGCGTGCCGAACCTTCCTTCAAAGTAAAAGCCCCTCCCAGCATCCCTTCATTGTTCTGCCATTCACGACCATTCCAATCGGCGGCGGTAAGTCCCAGCCATTGTTGCGGAGCCGATGCTTCCACACCCTCAAAGATTTTCAAGTTCCAGACCGCCCCGCCAAATCCGTTCTTCTGTCCTCCGGTAAAGGTAAGGCGGACATAACGAGCCTTCACCTTGCCAAAATCGACCATCGGGCTGCCTGCCAGACGATTATTCCGCTTATCAGCGAAAACAGACCAATGCTTGCCATCGACAGAAGTTTCAATTAAATATTGATAAAATTGTGTGCCATACTCAAATTGAGTCCAGATAGTTTGTATCTGCCGGGCAACACCCAAATCCATTTCTATCCACTCCTGTCCCATTCCACGAGGACGCCATAAAGTCCCGTTATTATCATCTACAGCATATTCGGGACGGAAATCGGCATCATAAAAAGAAGAAGCCCTCACCTTAGCACCCAATGCCAGATTTTTTGATTTCACTACAGAAGATGCCAATGCACCTATTCCGTCATGAGTGGGAATAAGGGGTTTAATACTTCCATCTTCGGCAAACTCCATACGGTCCACACAAAGCTGACGATGAAATCCGCGGTTGGAATGCGGATTATCATGACGGTGATAGACCATATAATATTCATTGCCTTCTTTCAAAACGCTATGATGTCCCGGCCCATGAATTGTTCCATCGGCATTGGTTTCAAGAATACATCCCCGATAGGTGTACGGCCCCATAGGCTTGTCCGAAGTGGCATACTGCACCCGATAGGTGTGGTCGTGACAGGAACCCGAAGAATACATAAAATAATAGATCCCCTTTCGTTTCATCACAAAGGGCGCTTCAAAAAAATCCGTGGCTTCCGTATTTGGAATCAGACGCGTTTCAGTAAAACTCTTCATATCGGAAGCCAGTTTTCCGGCTCCGCAACCGAAACCTTTATAAATCCCCCAAGTCCCCCAATACAAATATACAGAACCATCATCATCCACAAAGGTCTGCCCGTCCAATGTAATGGCATTCGTCACAAAACGGTCGGGTACAAGAACAGCCTCACTTTCGCCCAATATATTTTTCCAAGGACCACGCGGCGTTTCACTGACCCCGCAATGAATCATACAGGGCTGACAATAAAAATAATAATAATTCCCATCCGTATGTTTCATCACATCGGGAGCCCATATCCAATGACTGTCCGGCCAGTTCATGGGCATTAACGTCCAGTTTACAAAATCCTTGCTGGTCCACACCTGTGCAGGACCGAAACCGGCCCCACTGCCATCCGTAGTGGCATACATATAATACGTATCGCCAAACTTCTTCACCGTGGGATCGGCAAAATATCCGGGAATAATGGGATTCCCCGTACCCGAAGCATTAAAAGGCTTCTGAGCAAAGCCTGTAGCAGCTCCCAACAATAAGGAAGCAACAACCAATCGTATCTTATTCATCTCTATATAGCAAAATTCTATTTGTCCCTGCGACGCTTATTCATGCACCACATTATGAATGGGAATTTCTATCTCATAAAAATATTCCTGCAACAACCGGTACATATCCGGATCATACGTCTTCAGTTTCGTGCGGCGGTTCACCCAGTTATGAACTCCGTTTGCAGGTTCGGCATAGCGGTTACAGTTAAAGAAAGACTGTACGCACTCGGCAAAGTATTCCTCTTTATTGCTCACTGCATACGTCTTTTCCCACAGCCCTTTCCGGATTGCATTCTGACGAAGTGCCTCCAAACGCTCATTAAAGTCTGGCTCCACTCCCACTATACCTACCGTATGAATAAGGTGAGCGAACTCATGAATCAGGATATTCTCACCTACATATTTATCCTGCGGCAATGCCAGCAGATTCTCTTCTCCGCAACTGGATGAAAATTCATCTTCCGGTGCTCCGCCAAAACCACGGGCACGCCAGTTCCAATATTTAATGCTGTCCTCACAATTGCAGATATGGGCAAACTCCGGCAAATCGCAAGTTTCCTCATCCTTACCGATAACCATGACGTGGCAACCTTTCTTCACCATGTGCGCCTTCACATCCGGACGTTTTGCCAACATCAAACTGATGATATCACAGGCTTTCAATAAGGCCTCATCGCTCACCTTCCCGGAAGAGGTGACATACAGACCTTCTGTTTCTATGTATTTCTGATAGAAAGAAGGAATATTTTTCCCTTCAGGGATACTGGTAACCTGTCCGTGAACAGGGCAAAGCTCCAACTTCATGGCAAATCCGCCTCCCGATGCCAGATGCAAAGTCAACCGGCTGTCCTTATCAATCCGGATGGTTTCCTTGCGATAGTCCTCGGCCTGCTTATTGGCATTCACACCGTCTTTAAACAAAACAGCCGTATAAGACATTCCTTCGGGAAGGAAAGAGAAATCGAGCTGCACATCACGTTCATCCCAATTGGTCATACCGCCGATATACCAGTTCACATCCTTCTTACGCACCGTTACAATATATTTTCCCAACTCGCCCGAAGCAATAAAAGTAGAATCCACCTCCACAGGCAGAGAAGCTATGAAATCCACACATTCCTGCTCATTCAGATAGTTGGTAGGCGCATCACACAACATGGTAAAAGGAGAATCGTGTACAATATAGGCAGCCAGCTGATGACACCGGGTTCCCATGCTGGCCGGTGTGTAATACATGGCGCGCCAATCTGCCTTCGTGGCATTGCGCATAGCTCCCGGCGTATAATCCACCGGTCCCGCCATCATACGGATATAGGGGAAAGTAACATCATAAAGAGGCATATTATTCTTGATATCCGTCCATTTCACCTCTTCCATGCCGAACACGCTTTCAAAATTGATAATATGGGGGTAGGTACGGTTGATACCTGTCGGTTTGTAAATGCCGTGCAGATCAAGGGTTAATTTATACCGGGCCGTCATCTCAGCGATGCGATACACCATTTCGACGGCAGTCTGATCATCACGATCCAGGAAATCCACCTTAAAACCTTTGATTCCCATATCCGCATATTTCTTACAAGCTGCTTCCAATTGGCTGTCGAGTACATTAAACACCGTCCAAAGCACTATTTCCACCCCTTTGGATTTGCCGTATGCTATCAGCTCCGTCAAATCAAGTTCGGGAATAACGGTCAGCATATCCCCGCTCTTCGGATCATACCATCCTTCATCCAACACAATAAACTCCAATCCGTTCCGGCTGGCGAAATCGATATAATATTTATACGTATCCATGTTGATACCGGCTTTAAACGGCACTCCTTTCAGATTCCAGTCATTCCACCAATCCCATGCCACTTTGCCTGTCTTTATCCATGAGGTATCACCGATACGGTTGGGAGAAGCCAGAGCATAGACCAGGTTGTTGACCGGCATATCCGTATCCTTCTCCGTAATGGCCAACACACGCCACGGATAGGAACGGGAGCCACGGCTACGGGATATAAAATCGGTAGTTTCAGTTACATATTCCTGCTTCCGCCAAGGATAAAAGTCTGTTTTAGCCGGATAAGGAGCAAAGACACCTTTCAATCCATACTTTCCCTGCTGTGACTGCACAAACATGCCCGGATAAGCTTCGAGGTCGGACTCCAACAGGGTCAGTTTTACGCTGCCGCAATCCACGGTAACCGGAAGAAAAGCCAGTTTAGGCTGTGCTTTTGACAGAGGAATGATGTCATATACATTCTGATAAGCCATCGCCATCGGTTTTTTATCATTGGTGGTATAAGGAAGATAAGCCGTATAATCTTCCTTAAAATTAAACTCGGCCTGTTCCTCCTTTATAATGATATCCGAAGATTGTGTGGTATAGAATCGATAGGCGACTCCCTCATTGTATGCACGGAAGATGATTCCGAACCCGCCTTTCAGCTTCAAGTCGAGTTCGTTGCCTGTTGCAACGAACTCCTTGAAACGGTAAAAAGGTGATTCTATGTTATCCTTTATCTTTCTCCTTCTTTCCCCTGTGATACGGGGAGTTTTACCTACTATAGTTCCGTTTTCCAGAACCAAACCTATATTAGAGTGTGAGAGAATTGTATCATTTCCATGCATCACTTGGTAGGCCAGTTCGTTTCCGGCGCTGATTTCCACTTTCAATGTTCCATCGGGTGAAGAGAGTACATATTTCTTTTCCTTGGCTGCAAATGAAGCATTTCCAATCAATAAAAGCAAAGATAAAATTGCAAGATAGAGTTTCTTGTTGTTTTTCATAATCTATCGGTTGTATACGTTGTCCACTTGCAAAGTAAAATAAAAAAATTACAAGAAAGGGAAGATATAATATAATGTAATGGCAGAATCGTCCAATAAATCTCATTTTATGGATTTGACAGTTAGGCGGTTGTACTATTCTTCCATTCGTTTAGACTATTTTTTTATCGGGTGGAAGAGCGAATAGGAATACCTATTTTCAGTGTCTACCCTAAATATCCGGTACCATATTATCCAAAGTCCTCCTGACTTAATACTATTAATGGAACCTGTTCCAATGAAGAACAGATTCCATTGTTTACCAAGTATATTATTCCATTGTTCCCGAGACAATAAATTCAACATATCGGCTATGATCCTCTATCATCGCATATACAAAATGCGCCTTTATAGTGGTTCCTGAGGCAATATTAACATAGCGTCCCACAAAAACACTTCCTTCACCAGATTCAATAAAGTAGACACAATTATCTCCATACGATGAAACATTCGATTTTCCGTCAAACCAATAACCAAGACCATTGGCTGTATACTCGCTAGTTTCATCCCAAGTCCCGTCTTCCTTAACGGGGTACATAGCAATTGTAGGAGTTATGGAAGAGTCACCTCTAGCATCTCCGCTGTTCTTTACTTGTTTTGAAAATTCGTCTACGGATAATCCGATACATGGTTCTATAGCATCGGCATAATCTGCAAAGTTGATTGAAAATCCCGCATAATCTCCTGCTGCCAATGTACCACTTATTACAATTTTAGAGGGGTCAGTAACAGTTACATCAAAAGAAAAACGAATATAATCATCAAAGTCGGCACCATTGTTTATAGCAAATCCGACATTAATCGACATAATTGTACCTACAGAAGCGGTTTCGAGCACATTAAGAACCAGCTCCTTCTTTGTTGCATCCAGTTCAATACTAGCTATACCAGAAGTTGCATCACAAACACCGCCTGCCGTATTATAGTACCAACCGTTGGTACCCTTGGTAGGAGCTGTTCTATTCCAACAGTTTTTCGATATATTGATAGGATAAAACACCACACTCCCATTAGACAATGCAGCCAACGTCTCATCTACCGTCATTCCCAAATACGTATGAAACTTTTCTGCATAATCAGTCAGTTTAACCGTCTTCGCTTCCAAACGGCTGATGGGAAACTCTGCTTTGGTAGAAACCACAGCATCCGCATTCGTCTTCAGATAGGGGTTTTCATTCTCCCCGTACACATGCTTGCTGGTAGCATCCTCCGGATCCGTACTGCATGCAGCCAGTGACAGAGTGAAACAAGCAATTAAAGCATATATAAAATTCTTTTTCATCGTACTTTTCTTTTTTTAATTAATGAATTCATTATTCGGCACCACCATATCCCGGATTCTGCTTCAACTTAATGTTGCCATCCAATGCAGACTTAGGTAACGGAAAAATATCACAATGCCTGTCTGTCTTATCCGTCTTCGCATCTTTGCAAAACCATGACTTGCCATTATATACATTCTGATTGGTTCCGTTTATACGGAAACGGATCAAGTCCTGACGACGGTGATGCTCTGCCACAAACTCCCAGGCCAGTTCGTCCAACAAACCACCCAGTTCAATATCATCGCCCCCTTCTTCTGTGATAATCCAGTTATCGGCTTCTCCCATGATTCCCTGATTCTCCCGATGTCCGTAGTTATAACGGCTGCCACCCTTCAATTGAGCTACAGTAACCGTTGCTTTACCGGGATCGGACTTGAAGGCACGTTGGCGTACAGCTGTTACCAAATCGGCCGCCACTTGCTCGCTTTCTCCATTGTAACCACCTAAACGAAGCAAGCACTCCGCTTTAATAAAATAAGCATCAGCCAAACGGAAGAAAGGCACATCATCATAAGAAGTTCCATAGTCGCCTGAAAGTATTTCATATTTCACCAAGCGTTCACTTTCAAAGGGATAGCAACCGGGATTGTCTATACTATGTAATTCCCGAGTATATACCAAAGGTTCACTGTCCACATAAATGGGAGCACCGGCATAGTCATATTGCTGTCCTGATATCCAACAGTCTTCATAGCGGCTGTCTTCTTCATCGTATGTTTCCAGAAATTGAGGAAGAACAGCCGCTCCACCGGTAGCCCATCCGTTAAACTGCCACGTTGCACGTCCGGCTACATGCATCCACATATTTGCCATATAGTTACCTCCGGCGTATTTAAACTCAAACGGAATACCAAAGATAATTTCAGGCGAACCGGAAATATCTTCTCTAAAATTATCCGAATAATTCGGAGCCAAAGAGAACTTGCCACTGTTAATCACTTCATTTACCTCATCAATAGCCTTTCCGTAATAAGAATTATCAGAGTAATCATTGAACCATGCATTGTGGTTCAAATACATTTTTGCCAGAAGCATATTGATGGCATAGTCGTTCAGCTTACCCATTTCTACTTTTGTTCCACATTTCCCCTTTACATCCGTCAGCTCACTGATCAGGAAATCCCACATCTGTTGGGGAGTTGCCTGTTCGGGCAACCATCCGTCTTCATGTTCATATTGCGTATCCAATGGGATGTTGCGGAACAAATCGAATAAAATATAATAATAAAGAGCGCGATAAGCCCTTAATTGCGAAGAAGTGGTTATATCAGCAGCAATGACTTCATCTGCCAACAGTTTGTTACAGGCATTGATACCGGCATAGTTACGGTTCCATGTATCATTGAAATGGGCTATCTGTGAATGGAACTGATGTTTGTGCATAGACACGTACAAATCTCCCCAGCCGATACTGATCCGATAAGGAATACACCATGAATCGGACGACTGGTCCATCATATCGGCATAACTATACCATCCCCAATACACATCACGAAGACTGCTGTATACCGGAGCAAACATGGCCGCCCGGTCTTTTTCTGTAAACTCATACTTCTCGGAAGCAATCGTATCATAAATCGTTTCGCTCAAATCTGTACAACTGCCCAAAGACAAGGTACAAGCTCCTATCGCTGAAGCCCAAAGTGCTTTATTGAATATTGTTTTCATGTTAGTTCTTCATTTAAAAGTTAGAAAGATACATTCAGACCGAAAGTGAATGAACGGGTAGAAGGATATTTATCGCGCCAGTCAATACCCAAAGACCAAATATCACCATTTGACATTTCAGGATCCAATCCATCATATCCGGTAATGCAGAATAAATTATCGGCAGAAACATAAGCCCGGATATTTTTCACAAACTTACTGCTTTTCAATGGAATGTTATAGCCCAACGTAATGTTAGTCATTTTCAAAAAATCACCATCCTCCAAATAATAGCTTACAAAAGTCTGTTTTTGGGCTGTTGATAAGGTATATTGTCCACCATAAGGAGCCTTTTGCACAGATTTCAAGCGATTATAAGCGATCGAGTTGTTCTCATAATAAGCACGAGGCTCGTTCAGAATCTTAAAACCAAACTGGCCTGTCATCTGGAAAGATAAATCAAAATTTTTATATCTGAACGAGTTGTTCCATCCCAAATACAATTTAGGAAGAGCATTCCCTAAATATTGACGGTAGTCATCATTAGACAGCATATTGTCTGTAAACTCTTCAATCTCACCAGTCTTCGTATTCTCAACCATCCAAAGTCCGTTTTCTGAAACACCAACGGACTTCATGCCATAAAATTGTCCCATAGATCTCCCCACTTCCATCCGCTGGGTAGAAAGACTGATAGGTTCACCCAAATAAGCATGATCTATCTGATTTGAAGTCTCATACAAGTCATTTGAAAGACTCAATAATTTGTTCGCATTATGAGAGGCGGTAACTGTGGTTTTCCATTCAAAATCCTTTGTCCGTACAGGAATAGCATTGACAGCAATTTCAATACCTTGGTTACGCATCTTGCCGGCATTAGCCAAAGTCTTGTTATACAAATTGGGAGGAGTCGGTACCGTAAAATCATATAGCATATCCGAAGTCTTCTTCTGATATACATCAATAGAACCACTCAGGCGTTCATCCAATACAGCCCAGTCCAGACCAATATTAAATTCCTTGGAAGTTTCCCATTTCAAATCAGGATTAGGATTGGATTTTACGCTTAACCCCTGATGCCAGACGCCATTATCATAGAAATAAGGAGAACCATACTCATACCGGGTTAATGAATTATAAGAGTCACCTACAATGACACCTGTCACACCATAACCGGCACGTAACTTTAAGTTATTCAGCCACGTAAGGCCTTCCATGAATTTTTCGTTACTGATAGTCCATCCCAAAGAAACAGAAGGGAAAGTAGCCCATTTATTGTTCTCACCAAATTTGGAAGAGCCTTCACGGCGTACACTCAGCAGAACATTATATTTATTATCGTAACCATAGCTTACACGTCCGAAGAAACCAATCAAGGTATTGTCATTCTTGTAACTGCTCATGCCGGCTTTTCCATCTTTCAAAGCTGTACCTAATCCCAAGTTATTCCAAAGATAAAAATCTGTTGGATAATCATAGTTATTAGCTCCAAAACCTTCATTTACATTATACTGGTAATTATAGCCCACCAATGCATCAAAACGATGTTTATTCCAAGTATGATTATATTTAGAAGTAACTTCCAGATTATCTGTGGTATATTCATTCTGAGAATGATAAGCATATCCTGTGTGATTCTCGCTCTTCTGTGAAAAATATTCGGAAGTATAATATCCACGATTATGATCACTAGTAACCCTACGGCTTAACATGAGGTTGGTCTGCCAGTTTTTAATCGGTTCAAAGGTGATATTCCCCGTCATCCGGGTATTCTCACTATTGTATTTACCATCCTGTTCACGGATGATACCTACCGGATTATAATAATAATTTACGGCAAAATTCTCGTAAAAAGTTCCATCCTCATTCCAGATGGGTTCAGTAGGGTTACGCATAATAGCCTGTCGGTAAATACCCAGACCTGCCGCATCAATCGGACCATTCTTATGGAATGTCTTTACCATATTGAAATTCACTTTCAACATATCATTTAACATCCAGTGAGAAACATCAAACCTCATTCTCATCTCTTCATTATAGGTCTCAAGCAACACACCTTCCTCTTTGCGATACGTAAAATCCGCAGAATAAGTGGTATTTTTTGATCCTCCGGAAATATTAAAATTATGGTTATGAGTAAATGCAGTACGGGATACCGCATCCAACCAATCCGTATCATACCCTTTATCAGCATAGTTTGTCAATCCCTGACGGATTTCCTCTGCTCCATAGAAATCAAGCGTCTTGCCAAACTTGGAAAGAGACATATACCCGGAATAATTGGCAGCCGTACGCGACTCGCGCTGGCCGTTTTTTGTAGTAATCAAAATAACGCCATTAGCACCTCGTGTACCATAAATAGCTGCCGCAGAAGCATCCTTCAACACATCAATAGAAGCTATGTTTTCGGGGGAAACCGTTCCTAAACCACCTTCTATTCCGTCCACCAATACCAATGGAGTAGAGCCTCCCTGCAATGAAATCACACCACGCAAACGAATTGTAGATTCCGCATTCGGATCACCGGAGCCTTTCGCAATGGTCAATCCTGCCACTTTACCTTTAATCAGTTCGGCTGCATCTCCAATCTTACCTGCTGTAAAGTCTTCGGCCTTCACAGAAGCCACCGCACTGGTTACATCTCCCTTGCGCTGCGTACCATAACCGATTACAACCACTTCATCCATCAGTTCGGAATCGTCTTGCAGGGTAATATCTTTCTTACCACCATTTCCGACTGGAATTTCCTGGGTCTTATAGCCAATATAAGATATTGTCAAAACGGACTGGGCACTTTTTACCTTCAGCGTATATTTACCGTCAAAATCGGTAATGGTACCGTTGGTCGTTCCTTTTTCCATGATATTGGCACCAATGATAGGTTCCCCTTTCTTGTCTTTCACCACACCGCTTACTGTTACAGTTTGCTGTGTAATTTCCATTTTCATAGACTCTGCTGTTCCCGGCAGTGCAAATACAGGGCTCATCCCTGCACCCGCAGTAAGGAAAAGACAGGTTGCGGCCTTTAGCAATGCTTTGCTGAACAAGACCCGATTGTCATGTGTTTTCATCATACAGTTTTATTTAAAAGGTTTATATGTTCATTCAGTTC
>ERZ1026929.646-NODE-646-length-16434-cov-7.439404_pt1 | contig 16434 bp, 27 predicted proteins | sample MGYA00519463_ERZ1026929 | MGnify/ENA primary metagenome ERZ1026929 (study PRJEB26926, sample SAMN06164829) | human gut metagenome | biome: ENVO:00009003; feature: ENVO:2100002; material: ENVO:00002003 | host: Homo sapiens | place: USA | collected 2012 ... | reverse complement strand
GCTCGGAGATGTGTATAAGAGACAGATAATATGTATTTTAAAATATTTGATAGTATGTCATTTTATTGATTATATTTGCATCATGTTTGAGTGTAGAAGCAAGCATATCTATAATTAAAGTTTAGGGGGAAGGCGTTCCCCCGATTTTATTAACCATTAAGCGATAAGACAATGAAAAAGTTTTTAGAAATAATAATGATTGTATTCTGTCCTTATATTGTAATATACAGGCAGAAACGACAAATCAGATTATTGAAAAGCGATATTAATTACGCCAGCAAACTTTGGAGTATTGAAAGAGATCCAAAAAGTGTAGACTATGACTGGATTGTAAGAAACGCATTTCATGTTAAACCTATTTTTTCTTTATGCGCTAAAAACAAAAGACCATGATTCTACTAGAAATTTTTCAAAACTGCTTTATTGTAGGGTATGATGGAAAGAAAATACCCTTTGTAAAAGATGATTTCCTGTTTAGTGATACTGGGGAAAGATATATCTTGACCAACAAGGAAAACAGTGAACAGGTTAGCCTACCGAAGCAATCGACAATAGTAATTAAACATAATATTTTTCATGAAGGTATTGATTAGAAAGGATTCAAGCGACATAAGAAACAGACTTGAACGGTTAGGGTACACCGCTTCCGAAAAAGCGTTGGAGGGATTTGGTGATGGTATCTTTGTAGACAAGTCAGATAATACTTTTCACGTAAAATCAGAGTGGAATGTTATTTATATGTTTCTTGAAACAGTAGATTGCGGAGATGACAAGAATATGTTTTTTGATTTTGTAGAAAACGATATAACGTCAATAACGCCAACAATGCTAGGTAAATATAAATCTTTAATAAAAGTTGATAACTTTCCCATCATTAATACATCTAGCATTCAAGATGTGTTATACCGTGAAGATAGAGAACATAACATCATAGAAGTTATTGTTATTTCAGTATATGGGTTAAAGTTGAAAAGCGTAAAGGATGTTGACTTTTCAGACCCTAATGCGGATACAATAATAGCATACATGAAATCGTTGCATAAACAACTAAAAGAATATATCAAATGAAGTGTAATTTTACCCCTATGGACAAATTCTACCAGATACTGGATTACTACGGTTTGTCTTACACGGAGATTAAGAAAAATCATATCCGTGTGTTTTATGAAAACAAGAAAATGTTTGATTATTATCCGCTTCGTATGAAGCTGTTTGATTACCATGAATGGCATCAGCTTACTTATCCGTTCGTGAAGGGAAAGGAAGATGAATGGGAAATAGAACTTACCATGTTCATTATCGGAGTGTTGGGAGATGAGATGTTTAAAAAGTTTAAAAACGATTAATAAACTATACAATTTCGGATTGCTATGATGATAAAAGTAGACATACCAGAACCGTTCATAGACGGTGACAATACGATGGTAAACATCACGTCTGATTCATTCTGCTATTCCAGCATTGATTCACGTTATGAAGGATTTCAGAGTTCCTACAAGGACGGTAATATGAATCAGAAGATACAGGGAAAACTAGAGATAATTGCGGACCAGTTTAAAGAACTTATAAAAATAATAGAAGATAATTGAAGATGGAAAGACATTTGTTAATACAGGAGTGTGAGAGAGAGGAAAAGATGAAGGAGTTGCGCAAGCAACAGAACGATCTTATCAAGAAAGGCCGTATGGTTGAATGCTCTCATGTAACAGCTAAGATAAAGGAGTTTCAGGAAGCATATATCAAGGCTTATCCTGACGGTAAATATGTAAGGGGCATGGATATTATCAAGAAGATGTCTGATGATGAGAAAATGGATTGGATGATGTATGTCAACGCCATTGCTTTCTGTGCTGATATTATCCATTCTTCTTCCATAGAGTTGAATGAAATGCTAAAGAAAACACTCCCCGGATCTAGCCTTCAAATGTTTGAAACGCTTGAAAAGGTAGGTACTATGGCAAAGAATCAAATACTATGGATGGATAACAATGTTGACGAGAAATACCAGGATGATTTTGCAAGATATGCCGATGAAATATCCGTGATGCTTTTATCATTTGTTAAAAATAAATTTTTACCCAGAAAATGACACGCGAAGAAATACATAATAACGTACTGACAATAAGAAATTATTATTTCAGTATTCATAACAAGATTGACAATGGATACAATGTTTCAGAATTGGATATAGATTCTAAAACGCACAACAAGATAATTGACGATACCATAAAATCAGCCCTTGAAGAGCATAAAATGATTCTTGCTTTGGAAAAATATAAGCTATGAAAAAGAAAGAAATAGACGAAGGATATATTGTAGGTGACTTTTATATTATTAAAAGCCCTATCAAAGAGGGATGGATTCACATAGTGAATATAAAAACATCTTGGCAGATAAAGGTGATGATGGGAGCGAATACGGCAAAGTTCCTAAGCCTTCCCCAACAGGAGATATTTGACAGGATTAACGGAATATACATTCAATCCATGATGTCTTTATACGATTCAGATTATGCCTTGAAAATAGCTAAAGATGCTGTGTCTTATATGTCTGAAAAGGCAAAAAAGGTGGGGAATACTGAAAATGAAGATATTGAAAAGGTGAAGAAAGATGAGTTCATGATGAAGATAGCCACATCTTCCGATGAAGAAATTATGGACATGATCGTAAATGGAGAGATAAAGTACGAATATTTCAAACAAGAACAGGAGTAAATTTATGAAAGCATTATTTAAAATGGACTTCGATTGCGGAAGAATGGGCAATCTTGAAGGAGTATTTATTGCAGACACAGAAGATGTCGAATACTTAGTGAATAACAAAATCAGTGTTTACTTCGGTGAAGTACTTGGCAAGCACTCTGAAATATCCGGGTGTGTGGCTGAAAGTGAAATCAAACAAATAACCACTGATGAAAATGTAATCAAGATAGTTGAAGAATATGGGCTTAACAGTGGGTATAATCCATTTGAATACACTCTTTGTACATCAGAAACGGAAGATATACCAGATAACGGAGTTGATTGGGATGATTGTACTGTACAAGAATACATAGACTTTATGAGGAAAGGTATAATACCCCAATATTACGAGAAAGATTATAAAGAATGGCTAAGTAGCCAAAAGGAGGATTAAATCATGCAAGACTATATTTCAGATTGGTTCATTCCTATGGATTTCGGTAATGATATGCCGGACGAAGAACCTAACGGTGAGGATAACTTTAATTTTGAATGATTATGAAAATAGTAAAAAACAAGAGTTTTGGGAATGGTATCGTGTATTGCTTACGGCTGGATGATGGAATGCTTGTAGAAACCACTGACACATTCTTGCCGTACTACACAAAAGACGCTATCGGAAGGAAGCAGAACTTTTTGGATAACGAAAATCTTGGAAACCGTTCGGAAAGGTGGATGATTGGAGTTTCAACCATGAGTGGTTGTCCTGTACGCTGTAAGTTCTGCGCTACTGGTAATATGAAGAAATACCGCAATCTTACTGCGGACGAGATAGTAGATCAAGTTTTATTTGCCATTAAGCAATCTGGATGCTGCCCGAAGGATTCAAAGGAATTTAAGATTAACTACACTCGTATGGGCGAACCTTTCTTAAACATAGAAGCCGTAAAAGAAGCTATTGAGCGGATTACTGAAATATACCCGAATACACATCATTATGTTTCTACGATTGGTATTAAAGGTAGTGATTTTTCTTTTGTAAAGGGAAATGTAACATTGCAAATAAGTTTGCATAGTTTCGATGAAGAAAAGAGAGACTGGCTTATTCCTTATCCGAAGAAAATGTCTATTGAGGAACTTGGGCAAATAAGAACAGAAAGTAACTTGAAAACCACTATCAACTTAACATTGGTAGATGAATCAGACTTTGATGCGGATAAACTGGAAAAGTATTTTGATAAGAAGCACTTCTTTGTGAAGTTGTCCCCAATCAATCCAAACAATATATCAGAGAAAAACAAACTCGGCAATGGAATTATCGAGGGAGTTAATTTAGTATAAACATTTTAATTGACAGAATCATGAAAGAGATTAAAGAACAGCTTGAAAAAATGGGCTATGACTACGCAGTAGCAATAGCAACAAAGTCAGAGATTGAGAACGGAGCCGCTTGCGGTCAGCTTTCAATTATAGTTGAAGATGAAACAGAAAAATAGTGAACTTTTTGTTCAACCCGCCTGCTCGGTCTGTAAAGATAGGGTGGGCGAACATGGGACGTTTGGATGGTGTGACTAATGTGACGCGCGGCATTGTAGAGGAGGACAGTTCGATTCTGTCACGCCCCTCATAAGTGGCACAAATTACATAACAGCATGTATTATAATCATGAAAAAAGAAGCATACATAAATGAAAACACTCCCGAACTAAGGGATTGGCTAAAAGGACAAGGACTTATACCTGAAACATATCCTGATTGTTGTGATTACAATGGTCTGACTGCACCATATCCAAATTCATTTGGAGAAATGACAATGTATAAAGATGGTGTTAGGTATGAAGAGGATGATGATTTTGAGGAATTTATCATTTGTGAAAACGAAGAAATGTTTAAGGAAACCGTAATAGAACTATTAAATAACAATAAATATGAAAACATTTTTTGAGTGTAAAATTCGCTACGAAAAAGTAGCAGAAAATGGGATGAATAAGAAAGTAAGTGAGCAATACCTAGTTGATGCGCTTAGCTTCACTGAGGCGGAAGCACGTATTATATCTGAAATGACACCGTTTATCAGTGGCGAGTTCACTGTTTCGGACATTAAACGCTCCAATTACAGCGAACTGTTCCCCTCTGAGGAAGATGCAGCCGACCGCTGGTTTAAATGCAAGCTGTATTACATCATGCTGGATGAAAAGAGCGGAGCGGAGAAAAAGACATCATGCTATATGCTTGTTCAGGCAGCCGATTTGAGAGATGCTGTAAAGAAACTAGACGAAGGAATGAAAGGCACACTAGCAGACTATGTAATTTCGTCCATAGCCGAAACCGCCATCATGGATGTATATCCGTATGAAGCGGAAAATGATTCCTGCTTATCGGAATACCCAAGTGGACACAAGACGGAAGCTGTCATAGGCGGAAAGAGCGTCATTGTAGACAAAACGGGAAATTCAACTGTAGTTTTACCTAGTTAAATTGTATATATATGGCAAACGAACAACAAAATCAGGTTCTCCATCATTGGAGAACTGGAAGTCAATCTGATTATGTGGGAGTAGAAATACTCCCTAACGGTCAGTCTATTATTGCTACAATATCCCATATCGTATGGGATGAGAATGCAAAGGTACAAGGTAGTAAGAAACCATCATGGATTGCTTACTTTAAAGAAACAAACCTTGTTCCTAAACCTATGCTGTTGAACAGTACGAACCGCAAACGTCTTACTAAGCTGGCTCAAACTGATTATCCTGAAACCATCCGTGATTTTCGTGTCATATTATGCAAGGAACTGACACGTGACCCAAGCGATGGAGGAAAGGTTTACGGATTGCGTATAGGGCGTGATGTTCCGCCACCGCCACAGAAAGAGAAGATGACAGTGAACTCTGATAAATTCAAGGCTGCATTGGAAGCGTTGAAAAGTGGAAAATGCGACATTGGATACATCACGGCAAGCTATGATGTAGACGCGGACGCTATGAAATTGTTTAACGAAGCGACTAAGAAATGATGGAAGCAGAAGAAAAAGAAAAATTATGGCTTATGAAGAGGTGTGGTAAAATCACCTCTTCCGCCATTGGAAAACTTATGGTTTCCGGGAGAAGGGAAATGACACCTTCCGAACTAGAGGTTGCAAAAAAACAGGGTGTAAAGAGAAAGACGGTTGATGTTCCTTTCGGAGATACAGCTATCTCTTATCTTTATCAGGTTGCAAGGGAGAGAAGGTTAAACAAACCATGCCGACATATATCCACCTCTGACATGGAGTGGGGAAAGGATCATGAAAAAGACGCTATCGAGTGTTTTAACCATAACACGTTCTCCAGACTAATGTCCTGTGCGGATGATTTTGACGAAATTGTTTTTGTCGATAATATCTATGATGGATATGGTGATTCTCCCGATGGATATGGATTTGATGTCAATGGTAAATTGTCTTATATAGCAGAAGTGAAATGCTTTACTTCTGAAAGTAAGATTGAATATTTGAGAGAAGCCACAAAGGAACAGGCGATAGAGGAATACTATTGGCAGCTAATGTCGCATTTCCTTTCCCATCCCGATGTAGATAAAATGTATTATATCGTATATGACGGCAAGTCAGATGATGATCCGTTTGATTTACGCCCAGTTAACGATCCGTCAAGACTTTTGTATTGGGAACTTGACAGAAGCGATTATAAAGATGATATAGACAGGATGGAGGATAAGTTACAAATGGCTCTAGCTTATCTTTCATTCAACGAACGTGATGCAAAAAAATACCCAATAAGCAAAATAAATGACTACATTAATCAAGCACAACAAACCTAATCGTGGGGATGAAATAATCATCCCCTATCTTGCCATAGAAAACAATATCAACTTTATCATGCTCAATGGGGGTGTAGGTGACGTTGAACTTATGGACGGAACGAAATGTAAGTCAACAAGCTGCACTCCTATCAAATTTGATGATGCAGGAGATGATATATATCGTATATATGGCATAGGAAAAGAAGCATGGAAAATGGCATGGCTGAAAAGAGTACATACCATGAGTGACGAAATTGTAAAACTAAAGTTAGATTTCAATGCCAGCAATTAGCGAATTATGGATAGATTATCCAATATCTTACCGTGACGAAAAAGGAAGGTTCGTCAAAGGTCATAATTATGGATTCAAGAAAGGAAGGGAAGTGTCGGATGAGGAACGTGAAAAGAAAAGAGTTCTTATGAAGGAACTCATAAATAAACGAAAGGAAAACGGTTCTTATCTCGGTCATAGAAACAATACAAGGGCTGTCATTGCGATAGAGGAAGGTACGAACAGATTTCTATGCTTTGAAGCCTGTTGTGACTGTGAGAGGAAATTAGGTATGCCACAACGCTCATGCAGTTCTTTTTGTAAGGGGAAAAACGGGCATAGATGGAGAAATTTTGAATTGTTTTACGAAGATGAATACGGATTACGTTGACGAATTTGAAAACTACGACAGGAAGTTAATCAAGCTAAATAGTGACACTGCCATTTTGCTGCATATATTCAAGAAAAAGCCGAACCACCACTTCGAGGATTGGATGGTTCTTCAAGACAATGAGGAATACTTCAAAAAGGAATGTGTTCCTGATTACGAAGATGCCGCCAGGCAGTTTGTCAAGCAGTTTGAAGGAGAAGAGTGTATGGCTTTTGTGATTGCATTGAAAAACGAACTTGAAAGAATGATACAAGAAGATGAGTACAAACGAAATAAAGCTAAGAGATTACCAGGAGGTGGGGATAACCCGTCTGAGAAATGCCCTGACTAATCATAAGCACGTCATATTTTCAGCCTGTGTAAGTTACGGCAAAACGGTCATAATGAGTTTTATGGCTAAAGGTGCTGTTGAAAAGGGGAATAAGGTGCTTATCGTATCCCACAGATCTGAACTTATGACACAGACAGGGGGAACGTTGGAAAGAGTTGGCATACAGGCTGAATACATCTCTCCTAAACACAGGAACATACCTAAAGGTCTAGTAGTATCCGCAATGGCTCAAACTCTCCGTAGAAGGCTCGAAAAACCCGAATGGGTTGAATGGGTTAAGAGTGTATCTCTCTGTCTGATAGACGAAGCACATTCGTCTGACGCGGATTATCTCTTTGAATCTGGTTTGCTTGATGATAAGTATGTAGTAGGTCTTACAGGAACCCCGATGAGAAGTGGGAACCAAAGGCAGCTTGGTATGAACTATGAAGAGATTGTAGAAACCGCTCAGATACAGGATATGATGGACCGGGGAAACATAACCAAGCTGAGAACGTTTACAGTTGATGCGCCCGACTTGTCTAAGGTTAATACCGATTATCGTACAGGTGACTTCGATAGCAGGCAGATGGGTGCGGTGTTCAACAAGTCTGTACAGTACAAGGGGGTGATTGAAAACTATATGCGTATCTGCCCGATGAAAAAAGCAATCTGTTTTGATGCCACACAGGCAAATGCGATAAGGATGTGCGCTGAATTTAATGAAGCTGGCATTCCCGCAAAATTCCTCATATCAGGTATAGACAAGAATAAGCCAGATGAGTTGGCATTATATGAAAGATACAAGCATCTTACAGGAAACAGGGAACAGCTTATCAAGGATTTCCATGACGATAAATTCACCGTTATATGCAACAGTGGCATATTGTCTACGGGATACGATGAAACAAGTATAGAGGTTTGCATATTAAACCGTGCTACACAATCCGTTCAGTTTTATATCCAGGCAACTGGCAGGGCTATACGGCTTCACCCAAATAAAACGGAAGCATTTCTCCTAGACTTCGGTGGTAACATATCACGGCTCGGCAAGTTTGAGAAAGAACGTAAATGGGCTTTATGGCATAACAAGGGGAAATGTGAAGGGATACAAGGAGTGAAAGAGTGTAAACAGTGTGGTAAATATATTGCCATAACCGCTTCGGAATGTCCTTTCTGCGGATATGTATATCCTACCGAAAAGGAAATAAGGATGGCGGAACTGCAAGAACTGGTAGGAGATTTAAAGTTCGAGCAAATGACGCCTACTCAATTTTTCCAGTATGCGGAACTTAAAGGATACAATACTTATTGGGCAATACGGCAGTTGTATATCAGAAATACGGAAACTGATTTTCGTAAAGCCATGAAAGAATGCGGATATTCCAGCAAGTTTATATGGGGTTATATTCAAAGAAACAAAAAATAACATTTAATTATGGGAAAAAATTTACTTAACAGCGATGGTAAAATTGCCTTGTTTCACGAAACGATAAGGCTTGACTTTAATCTGCCCAAATACTCCGTTATAGAGCAGAAAGATCCTAATCCAAGTGTAATGTCTTACGATTTCCTAAAACAATACATGGAAAGCAATGACAAGGAAGGAGTGGCGGAATTTAATCTTACCGTTTCACCGACAATGCTTGATTCTGTAAAAACAAACCAGGAGCACAAGCAAGTAAGAACCTCTCTTCTTGGCATAAACCATAAGGAAAACTCATGGTTTAAAAAGATTAAGGACTATGTAGACGAATACAGAAGATCCAAGTTTGATGTGATACATTTCTTCTCTGAGGTGAAGATACAGACAGAAAACGAGATGAAGCAATACAGGGATAGGATAAAAGACTATATACTGATGCTAGGTTATGCTGAAAGATCCGGTCAACACGCCTTGAAAGAAAAACTATTCCAAAACATGGTGATATGCAAATACGAAAGCATATTGTTCAGCAAAGGATTATACAAGGCTATATCAGAGGAAAATCTTATGAAGTTTGCAAAAGGATGTCCGAAAAATCTATGCCTTGATTACATATCTGACTATACAAGAATCATACCATTTGACATAATTAGGAAAAAGACGGACATAGACAAATATGAAATATTTGATAATTATGCCATTCTCCACTACGACTTTGATAACAACGGAACAGATTTACCGTCTGACAAGAAAAAAGAAGAGGTGGAAAAAAGAAAAGACCCTATTCTGTTTGGCGTTATTGCAGGAAGCAACAAACTATACTTCATAGGTGACTGGATTGACGAGTATTGCGATTTGCGGTTCGATGATGTGGTGAAACAATGTACGGACGATTTCTTGTCAGAAAACATTTCTTTGGATGATCTTGCAAAATAGCAATACAAAGTCTTGCAGGAACGGAGAGTATTGTTGTTGTCGCTGCAAGCATAGATATACGGTTATTATAGACGGTTTGTTTGTTGGATATGTCTGCTATATTCCTTGGTTTGAAAAACACGTTGCCATGAAGATAAGAAACAGCGGACATGACATGTGTGAAGGATTTGAGATGGTTGATAACAAACTTTAACCTTTTATTTTTCTCATATACCCCATTTCGTGATACCTTTGCCAAATACAATTTTTTTTTATTATGGCTGAGGAAAAACGGTCTGCGGAAGAAAAGAAAATGCAGAAAGATATAGTAGTTAGTTATAGGAACGAGAAGGAAGGTAAAGGATGCAGAGGGTTGCTTGTAGCGTTCTTTTCCGAACTTCTCCATCCTGCTGTAAGTGGTAACAAGTCGGCTGAGTTCCGTGCTCTAGGGGCAAAGAAAAGTATGCCTGACCTTGCTTATATACATGACGGTAAGATATATGGCATAGAACTTAAAATGCCTGACAGTAACCATGACCGTAATCATATAATAGAACAGGCTGATGTGATGGCTACATATTTCTTTAGAGGATATTTTGTATGGTCTAAGGATATGTTGTGGAATATACTTGACGCTATCGAGCGTGGTCAGCCTATAATGTCGAATACATTGCAGGTTAAGGATTACTGTTTACGTAACAGCACTACAAAAGTAAGTTTTGAAAAAATAATAAAAATATTGGCATGAATAAGATAATTTTTGATAGAAAGGTTTTATTTTCAACGTTAAACTCAGCCAAAGCCTGTCTTTCCGATACAGGCTTGACGATACTTAAATGTTTTCGTTTTAAATATATAGCATCAGAGAATGCGATAGAGGTTACTTCATACAACAACCTCAATGAGATGCGTTTGATTATTCCCGTTATTGATTCAGACTGCAATGACGGGCAGGAGTTTGCAGTAGACGGAATAAGACTTGTAAAGTTACTCAAAACAGTAAAGGATTCCATTGTTACGGTAAAGATATATGATAAGGATATAATATTCTCTTACAATGGCAGTGAAGCGTCTTTCTTTGCAGAAGATGTGGAATCTTATCCTGATATTAAAATAGGTAAGCGTGGTACCGGGATAAGGGTCAACGTGAACAGGAATGATCTGTATAGAGCATTAAAAAGGAACATAGGATTTAATGATATCAGTGACGTTGTGACCAGCCTTAGTGGAGTGGGGATAAATTTTATTTGTTCCAATAATTGCATTGATATATGTTCGTCCGATAGGATTGTATTTGTAAGAGATGTTATAGAATGTCAGCCGGATATATCAAAGGACTTGTGCATAAATGTAATGCCTACTTCGGTAAAGGAAGCGTTATCCTTTCTTGAAATGTTGTCAGAAGAAAATGTAACTGTTTCTGTATCTGATGATGAAAGGGTGATGTCTATATATTATGGGGATTTCGGTTCTGTCTTTAATTGTACGCTGATGGAGGTTAAGTTTGTAAACTACACACCATTGGTAAACAATATAAAATCAAACTTTAATTACTTTATTAAAGCAAGAACTAGCGACTTGATAGATTCCCTTTCAAGAATAAAGGTAATGTCAGATGTGTATAACATATCACATTTTGTTTGCAGGGAGGGAGATAATAAAATGGATATAACATACACAAATGATGCAGGGTATAAAATATCGGAAAATGTCGGAATTGAAGGATATTGTCAAGGGCGTTTTGATTGCAATCTGAACATTGAAAAGATGATTAACGCATTGAAGGTATTTCCTGGGGATTATGTCACATTGGCATACACTAATCCTGAGAATAATGCTCCTATATGTATCATTAATGAAGAGGGAGATTATAAATTAATGGGCGTAGTAAACATTTTTAAGAGTTGATAACTATCGTTTAACCTATCGAATATACAGTTTTATTATTTTTGCAACAAAAATATATAAGACATGGAAGATAAAGAAAGAACAATTCAGATTCTCGCTGAAACAATAGATAGGTTAAACAAGACGATAGAATCACAGAACAGGTTGATTGAGGATTTAAAAAACAGGCTTGAAACAATTCAGAACGAATATAGCCCTTCAATTATGACTGTAGGCGTATTGATAGAAAAGTTGAATAATACAAAGACAAGAAGCGGAAAGGTAAGATTTGAAGCATTATCAAAACATATAATGCCATATCTTACCAATCAGCTTTATGACGAGTATGATTTTGATGATGCCATTCCTACGTTCAAGGAAGTCCCGTCCGTTGAAAAGCCTGTCAATCGTGACATGATAGATGATATGATCAATGTTATAAAATCAAAGAGAAAGATAAGCGAATCATCCCAAAAGGCATATCTTTTAATGCTTAAAAGAATATTGTCCGAATCAAAAGAGATGAGCAAATATATCAATGATTATATTATCTCACTGAACGTAAAATCTCCTTCAAATATATCTCTTACGGATGAAGAAATAGAATTATTCTGGAATGTCGAGCCGTTTAACGTTACAGAAAAAATAGTAAAGAAATTGTTTCTGATTCAATGCTATACTGCCATGAGATATTCCGATATTTTCAGATTGAAAGATTCTATGATGGAAGGAAATGTTATTTCGTATATATCAAAAAAGACAGGTAAGAACGTTGAGGTTCCCGTACCTTCCAAGATTATAGAAATGATAAAAGAGGTTAGATCGTTCGATAAATACAATATAGAATCTTCGTTAAAGACAACAATGAACGAAGTTCTACCAATTCTCGGATGTAGAGCAGGTATAAACAAGCAGGTATTTGTAAGACGAGCTAATGTACTTATGAAAGGACCGAAATATCAGTTCATCAAGACACATACAGGACGTAGAACAGCTATTACAAGATGGGCTAATATGGGAATACCAGAAGGAGAACTGAAATCTATGGCTGGTCATTCTGATATAAGAACCACGAACAGATATATTACTGCAAGCGTATCAAATAAAACCAAAAATATTTTAACTGATGGAAATATTGGAGAATGTGCTGTCGATTGAAAAAACGAAACACCTGCAAGAACTTGGAGTGAATACAGGTAATGCATCAATGACTTGGATGTTATATCCTTATGAGGAAGGCAAACAACCACAATTATCTTTACGAGAGTGGAGAACTTTCAAGGAACCGTTCAGAAAAGAACATTGTATTCCTGCATTTACTTTGCTTGACATCCTGGAACTGTTACCAAAAGAGATAGAAACAGGAACGGATACTTATTGGATTACAATGTATTTTAGTGACAATTGTTGGCATATATGTTAGGTATTAATAAACAAATGAACACCATTATAAAAATTTAACACATAATATTTCCCAATGTCATTATATAGTAGTATATTTGCTTCATACAGGGATAGGAACGGAGTAGCTACCTTCCGACAAGCTGAAGTCAGTACGGCTTCCCTGTTCTCCTTTTTACTGGCAAAACATAATACTGGCTAATATGCAATTAGTTTATAAATTTGACATCAACCATTCTGACAGGCTTTGCGCTATCTGCCGTGTCACGAACAACCTGTACAACCAGGCGTTGTATATTGTCCGTAACGAGTTGAAGGATAACGACAGGTGGCTGTTCTATCCCGACTTGGATAGGATAATGAAAAATGTCACCAACCTTGAAGGTACGGTAAATTACAGACTTGTGAAATCACACGTAGCCCAACAGACATTGCGCATACTTGACAAGGCAATGAAGGGATATGTCAAGGCAGTAAAGGATTGGGCGAAGAATCCAGGGAAGTATAACGGTAAACCCGAACTGCCATGCTATCACAAACGTGGTGGGATGAGCAATGCTATATATACCAACCAGTCGTGCAAAATACATGACGGGTATATAATCCTTGACCGTGACTTGAAAATACCCGTTCCTCAATGGGAGAAATACAAGGGCAGAATCGAACGGTTCAAACAGGTAAGGATAATTCCAAAACGTACATATATGACCGTGGAGGTTGTATATGATTGTGTCTGTTCGGATAATGTCGGTACGGGTATGGCTTCGATAGACCTGGGTGTGAACAACCTTGCCACGCTGGTTTGCGGATGCAATGCTCTGCTGTTTTCCGGCAAGGTTGTCAAGTCATACAACAGATGGTTTAACAAAACATTATCCATGTTGCAATCCATAAAGGACAGGCAGGGAATAGAGAAACTGACAAACAGAATGAGAAATATGTATGATAAACGTGAACGGTTTATGAATGATGCGATGCACAAGACAAGCAGGCGTATCGTTGATTATCTTGTATCACACCATATAGGCACTCTTGCTGTAGGCTACAACAAAGGATGGAAGCAATCCGTCAATATGGGCGGAGTAAACAATCAGAAGTTTACATTCATCCCTTTTGCGAGGTTGAGAAGCTGCCTTAGATACAAGTGTGAGCTTGCAGGTATCAACTATATAGAACATAAGGAAAGTTACACTAGCAAATGTGATGCTCTAGCTATGGAGGATATATGCAAGCATGATAGTTATCTCGGCAAGCGTGTCAAGCGAGGGCTGTTCAAGTCGGCAATTGGAAAGGTTATCAATGCCGATGTGAATGGTGCGCTTAATATAGGAAGAAAAGTATTCGGTGATTCATTTATGATAGCTGATAGTGGGCGTTGGTATCGTCCCGAACGAATTAACGTTCTAAAATGTATGTGTAAAGATGTACATTAATGCCATCAAAATAACGAAAAATAAACAATATCATGGAACAGAAAATAAAGGCTTATAAAGCATTTGATAAGGATTTATCTTGTAGAGGGTTTAAGTATGAAGTAGGTAAGGAGTATGAAGAAACAGGTTACATAAGGGTATGCAAGAAAGGTTTTCATGCATGTCCTTATCCTCTAGATGTTTTTGGTTACTATGCGCCGTCCGGGTCAAGGTTTTGTGAGGTTGAGCAGAGTGGTAAAATAGATGATTCAGAAAGTAACAAGGTTTGTTCTTCAAAAATTAGAATAGGTGCTGAGCTTGATATAAGGGGGCTTGTGAAAGCAGCTGTATCTTATGTCAAGGAACGGTGTACTAACGAGTGTAATGCGGAACCTGGAAAACCTGCTACGGCTGGTGATTGTGGTGCTGCTACGGCTGGTGATTGTGGTGCTGCTACGGCTGGTGATAGAGGTGCTGCCACGGCTGGTGATAGAGGTGCTGCCACGGCTGGTGATGGAGGTGCTGCCACGGCAAGAGGGAAGGCTTCAACAGGATCTAATGGTTTGTCAGTAGCAAGAGGGAAAAATGTTCAGGTAAAAGGCGGAATAGGTGCAATTTTGGTCATAGCTGAGGAAAGGGATGATACGTATGATATTGTTGATTGGAAGGCTGTAGTAGTTGATGGTGAGGTTGTCAAGGCTGATACATGGTATAGACTGGAAAACGGTGAGTTAGTGGAAGTTGATTAACAATTGGCTGATAGAGCAATTAGAATTTAATTAGCAATAATTACTATTTTCCTGATGTCAGGTAAATGGTTAAAAACGGAACAAATATGAATGAAGTTATAAAGTATATAACGATGATGGATGCGTTCTTAAATATGCGTCTAGCAATGACTATGAATCATGGAGTTCAGCAAAAACACTTGGTTCTACGGAAAGAAGGGAAGAATACAGAAACCTATGTTATAATTTTGAATATGAGTGGGGAACTAATACCCTCACTGTACAAAGAAAGGAGTATGTGATGAGGATTGTGAATACATGAAAAATTTTAAAGGATAAGATATGAAACAGACAGTAGAAGAAGCGGCAAGAGAGCACCAAACGCATTTTGAAATATGTGATGCCGAAGGTACAATAAGTGGATTTATTAATGGAGTGTATAAACAGAGTTATGAATCTTTTATTTCTGGTGCCGAATGGCAGTCAAAGCAATCACCTTGGATAAGTGTTAAGGAACGGTTGCCGGAGCCTAACAAGCTTGTCCTTTGCAGAATGGTATCAAATGGAGCGATTGTTAGTGGCTATATCGTTGTTTCACCTGGGAGATCGCCATACGTTGCGACAGACGGAGGATTTGAATTTGAGGATTGGAACGACTACGAGTGTGACATGTGGATGCCTATTCCGTCTTTTGACGAGATACTCGAAGCCAACAGGGATGTGCTGGAACGGATTAAAGAGAAAGGAGATTGAGATATGGAAATAAATAGCGGAATAATAATAGATGGTGTGTTGTATGAACCATCAGAAGGATTTTGTAATGAATGTTCCTTGTCCCGGGAATGCTGTAATATTTTAGATGAGACCTATTGTTCCATGTTAGATTTGGGGACAGGTCAGTGTTTTATCAGTCGTGGCAAAGTAACGGATATTAAAACAGAGGAGGAAAAGAAATGAAACAGGTATTATCATTCGAGCAAATGAAACATTTACAGAAGATTGGGTTTGATACGAGCGATGGGAGCATGTGTTTCGAGTGGAATGAATCAGATTCAGATAACATGGTTGTAACCTCTCTGGATGCCGATACGAATTACGACCATTGTCGTACAACTTACACCTTGCAGGATATTCTCGATAAGCTGCCTTGCTTCATCGGCAAAGAAGTGCTGACCATCCAAAAACTTGCAGATAGCTATACATGCTTGTATG
>ERZ1026929.643-NODE-643-length-16528-cov-14.896983_pt1 | contig 16528 bp, 16 predicted proteins | sample MGYA00519463_ERZ1026929 | MGnify/ENA primary metagenome ERZ1026929 (study PRJEB26926, sample SAMN06164829) | human gut metagenome | biome: ENVO:00009003; feature: ENVO:2100002; material: ENVO:00002003 | host: Homo sapiens | place: USA | collected 2012 ... | reverse complement strand
TGTCTTAGGGTCTCGTGGGCTCGGAGATGTGTATAAGAGACAGGGGCTGTCCTGTCCGGTATCCTCGTCCTCAAACCGCAGACGTCGGGATGGTGCGGGGGAAGGTCTTTCCCGTTCAGCCGGTCCGGGGCGATTGCCCCCGGTATCCTCCGTCGGCCCCGGCCTTTGAAAATTCCGTTTGTCCGGTTTCTTTCCGATGATGTATCCCTCCTTTCCAAACCTCGGGCCATCATGGCCCGAAGTGTGTTATGCCCGGTTCATTTCCTGTTTTTTGTCCTCCGGGCGGGTGGTCATAATGGCGTACAGCTCGGTATTCTGCGGGAAGCGGTCAACAAACGGGATGGTGGTGTTCCCGAAGAACAGCAGCCCTTCGCCGGAATTGGTATGGGTCACATAGGAAAGCTGGTGGGGGCTGATCCCAAGCTGTTTGGCTAAAATCTGCCGGTCCCCCTGTGCCTGCGAGAGCAGCACAAGGAAGTCCGAGTTTTCAAAGATGTTCTCAATCTCCGGGCTTGCCAGAAAATCCTTTACGTTCTGCGTTAAAGCACTGGGAACGCACCCTTTTTTTCGCAGCATTTTCCAGATCGCCACACAATAGCTTGCCGTCAGACGGTCACGGAGCAGCACATGAAATTCGTCGAAGTAGCACCATGTAGCGATACCGCGGAGGAAATTCATGGACACCTGCGAGTTTACCAAGTCCTGCATAATGAGCATGGCAATCGTCCGAAGCCCGGCCCCCAGCTTTTTTAAGTCAAGGCATACCAGACGGCGGTTTAAGTCCACATTGGTTTCATGGTTGAACACGTTAAGGGAACCCGACACATAGATTTCAAGGGCAGTTGCCAGCCGTACCGCCTCGCCCTCCGGCTGGGAACAGAGCAGGTCATACAGGGTTTGGAGGGTCGGCATTTTGCTTGTTTCCGGGTCCTGCAAGTGTTCCCGGTACATCTGGCGTACACAGCGGTCAATGACGGTCCGCTCCACCGGCTGCAAGCCATCCTTGCCGCCAACGATCAGCTCCATCAGCGACAGGATAAAGTCGGCTTTCAGCGCCATCGGGTTTTCCTCGTCAAAGCTCAGGTCAATGTCCATCGGATTGATGTGGTGGGGGCTGTCCGGGGCGATCTCGATGACCTGTCCGCCCAGCCGCTTGATAAGGGGCGAGTATTCGCCCATCGGGTCCACCACAATGATCCGGTCACGGGTGGCAAGGAACACGTTCACAAGCTCTCGCTTTGCGGCAAAGGATTTGCCGGAGCCCGGCACGCCGAGGAACAGGCCGTTGGGGTTTTTGAGCTTTTTCCGGTTTGCCATGATGACGTTATGGGAAAGTGCGTTGAGCCCGTAATAGACGGCTTCGCCATCCATGCGGAGCTCCTGCGTCATAAAGGGAACGAAAATGGCCGTGGAGCTGGTCGTCATGCCGCGCTTGATCTCAATGCCGTTATGGCCCAGCGGAAGGCTGGAAAGAAAACCGTCCTCCTGCTGGAAGTCCAGCCGCTTCAAGGTGCAGTTGTATTTCTGGACGATACCCGACACCGTGAACAGGTCATTGTCCAGCTCCCGGCGGGTCGGGGCCATGTTTACCACAAGGAAGGTCAGAAGGAACATTCTTTCATTCCGGCTCTGTAAATCTTCCAAGAGGGTCTTTGCGTCGTTGCTGTACGTTACAAGGTCGGGCGGAAGTATGTCCATGTCGTACCCTGACCGGGCTGCCTTCTTTTGTTCCTCCACCTTCATCTTGTCAATGTCGGAGACTTTGGCCTTGATGGATTTTACGGCGGCGGCCTGATCGACGGTCTGGATATGGAGGGTGATGGTCATTTCCGCATCCATTTCCAAAAGCTCCGCCAGCAGCTTGTCCGAGAGCTCCGAGGCCAAAATCTGCAAGTAGGAGGCGGCACCCCAAGTCGTCCCCACCCGGAACAGACGGCTGAAACGGAAGTCGAAGCTGTCCGGGGCGATAAAGTCTTTGGTGGAAAGCCCGGTTTTGGGGATCATATCCCATGAAAACCGGAAGGGGGAGCCGCTGCCGGGGTGGAGCTGTCCGTGAAGGAGTTCCAGCCGTTCCAGCCCCGAAAGGGAGCGGCACTTGACGCCCAGCTTTTTGAAGTTCCCGCAAATGTCCGCCTCTACACGTTCCAGCCTTGCCCTGGCGGTGGAAAGGTCGTCCACGTTCACGCCGAAGGTCAGGAGCTTTGTGCGGACAATGCCGTTGTTGCTTTTGGCGATCTGGTTTTCCAGCATTTCCACATACTCACACCGGACGCTGTTGTAATCGTCATCCTGCATGGGGATGTTCACGCTGTACCGGCTGCCCGGGCGGCTCCGGTGGTTGAGGAAGGAAAGCTGGAACGGAAGGCTGCTGTCAAAGTAGTTGAGGCAGGCGCTCCACCCGTCAAAGATGGCCGCCTGATCTTCGGACTGTGCGAGCTGGTAGTTGATGTCCTCGTATTCAATGGTTTTGGTGTAATAGCGGTCCGCTACCCGGCACACCCCGTCCCGGTACATTTCCCGGTAAGGGAGGGTCTGCTGGGCGGTGGTGGGAATGTTCTTTCCTTTCGTGAACAGGCCGGTAAGGCCCTGCTTTTCAGGCTTTCTGCCTGCGGGCTTTCCGGCCCTTCTGCTGTTTCGCAATCGGCTGCGCCTCCTTTCTGGCGCTAAGCAGCGCATAGAAGTTTTCGGTTTTGTAAGGCCGCACACGGGGATAGAGGAACCGGGTGCGGATGATGTTTTTCAGCACTTTTTCCAGCGGCAGACCGTCTCGTTCATACATAGCCAGAAAGAAGAACGGGAGCATGAGGCCGATCATCAGGAACATGGCGGCACTGTTCCCGATACTGCCACGGGAAAACAGGTAGGCCGGGAGGCCCACCGCCGCCGCGCTGGAAAAACAAACAAGCTGGCGCTTCGTCAGATTGAAGGCCAGCTTTGTCTTGATTTTGGAAAGGTCTTTTGGTACTGGCACATAGGCCATTTTGTTACACCTCCTTTATTGCTTCGGGCCAGCATGGCCCGAGGTTATCTTGCGGCCTCTTTGGCCGGGGCTGTGCTGCGGGCAGCTTCGGCGGCCTCTCGTCCGCTCTGCCTTGCCCGCCAGTATTCGGGGTGATACTGCCGGATGGACTGATTGAGTTTTTCTTCAAACTGTCCTTTGTCCTTAATGCGGTCAGGGATTTTCCACAGCTTTTTGTCCAGCAGCTCCCGGAGCACTACGCTTTCCTGTGCGTCCTCCTCATAGCAGATATAGCCCTTGTCCTTGAAGCCGCATTTTTTGGCCGCTGGGGAGAGAACGGCGGCTACCTCGTTTGCCACCATCGTTCCGCCGTGGCTGGCGGTAGATACCAGAAACACCCCCGGACAGAGGGTTTCACAGCTCTGCACCTCGCCCCACGGGGAGCTTTTCGGCGCATGGAACATTCCGCCCGTCCGGCTCCGGTCCGCCTGCATGAGCGCCGCCTTTTCCAAGATGGCTTTCAGTTCTGGGGAAAAATAGGCATATTCCCGAAGGACACGGGCGGCCTCCCCGCCGCAGGCGTTCATCAACAGGGTATAGGCGTCGCTGTCCGCTTTGGTACAGCGGCCCAGCAGTTTTCCGTCGTAATAGCAGGCCGCGTCATAGCCCGTCCGTTTGCGTGGCATGGTTCCCGCCTCCTTTCTGCTTCGTGCCAGCATGGCCCGAGGTCAACGCTCTGCACTGCGGCTGGGCTTTTCCTTCGGAGGCCGCTCTGCCTTTGCCTGTTCGGCAGCCGCTTTTCCGGCTTTGAGCTGGTCGCTGATGGACGCACGCCCCACAGAGCCGCGCTCCGCCATCTGTTCCAGCTTTGCCTCATAGGCTTGCAGAACAGCAGTATTGAGCTGTTCCCGGAACTCCTTTGTGACAGGGTAGGCCATATCCCGATAGCCGCCTTTGCCGTCCGGCTGGCTGGGCATCCCAAGAAAGAGGCCCTTGCTGCCCTGTACGATTTTCAGATTTTCCACCACAAAGCAGTCATTGAATTTCACGCTGGCAAAGCCCATGAGATTTTTCACAGGTTCGATGACCCGCACGCTTACATCCAGCTTTATAGGGGCGGCTGGTGTTCCGCCCGCAGTTTTTTCCTGCATGGATTTCTCCTTTCCGGCGGGAACAAGGTTCCCATCCTTGTAGTCATAGCCTTCCGCCCGGAGTGCCGCCAGCGTGTCCGCCGATACGCACCCGGACAGTTTCAGATCGGTTTCCACCATAAAGCGCATGGTGTCTGCTTTAGAAAATTCTTCGGGGAGCTTTCCATAGAAAGCCGGGTGCGGCTGTCCGTCCGCACCCTGTTTGTAACGCCGAGGCATACCGCCTCCTTTCCGCTTCGGGTCAGCATGGCCCGAAGTCTCTTAATGGCAGCCGAAGATGGATTTTGCAAGACTGCCTGTTTTGAATAAGGTAAAACACAGCAGCACCGTATATCCCACGCATCCCCAGATCGCCCCGATGGGGTCGCCGTCGGTGGCGATACTCTGGATCAGCACCGCATAGATGGCGACACAGACTAAGATCAACAGACCTTGAAAGCCCACCGCAAAGAGGGAGCGGAAATAGTTCTGCCCCATGTGTCCGGTTTCCCTGTTGGGGACTGTGGCAAACGGGATAGGCGCTAAACTTGTGAGTAAATAAATTTCAATCATACGGCCATATACGATGACGAAAATCACGATGTTTAAGGCAATCATGGTAAGCTGGATCAGGAAGGACTGGAGCCAGAGTCCGAACAGAGGGCCTAACTCCATCGCCTCAAGCTCTGTCCGCAGACTGTCCAGCACATCCGGCGTGATCTCTGTCCCGTTCTGGATAATGCCCGCTGACTGCTGTATCACATGCTGGCTCACATCAAAGACCGCCAGCACGATATTGAAGGTATTCGTCAGGATCATCACAGCCACAAAGGTTTTGAACACCCACTTAAAAAACATCCATGTGTCAACTTCATGGAGGTTGTTGCGTTCTATGAGCATCTGTATCAGTTCATAGGTCATAACAAAAGTGAGGATGACCCCGGCGATTGGCAGAATGGCAGTTTCGGAGATCTGTCGTATCATGGAAAAGACCCCGGCGTTCCAGTCCGCCGGGGTCGTGCCTACCTGTGTGGCGATCTCGCCAACGCTCTGATTGACGTTATCGAAAAGGCCGTCCAGATTTCCCATGATACCATCGACGAGCAGACCTTTCAGCCATTCAACGATTGCGTCGATGATAAAGTCCATACATCAGCTCCTTTTCTGGAAAAAGGGACAACGGGTGACATTTAGCTGAACAGCCCGGACAGCAGAGGGATAAGCTGAAGGCCGATCAGAACGACACCGCCGCCCGCCATGAGCTGCTTAATGCCCTGGCTTTTTGCCGCAGGGTTGTCCGACCCGTAACCTTCCAGAAGGTTGATGACGCCCCATACCGCCAGACCAGCGCCAAGAGCCATGACCAGAATTTTAAGAATGTCGATTGCCTGATTGAAAAATTCCATATACGTTCCTCCATTTTGTTTGTTTGATGGTTTTGGGTACAAAAAAAGCCGCCCACATCGGCGGCGCTTCGGGTCATCATGGCCCGAAGTTACACAAACTCGTCGCTGTCCAGATCATCGAAATTCAACAGGTCAGCTTCTTCGTCCGTGTCGGAGCCGTCCACTTCGTACACCGTGTATTCGTCCTCCGGCTTTAGTCTCAATGGCCGGTGGCGGAACAGGCTTTCCAAGCGGAAGGCGTTTTTCTTTTTATCAAATTCGGCTGTGTACTTGTAATTCGGGTGCTTTTTCAAGTCATACTTCGGGGACAGGAAGGGCGGGAGCCCCCGAAGCTGCAAGATACATTTATCCCCGGGCATGGTGGTGATCTCGCTGGTGGTCATCAGCTCCCGGCCAAGCCGCTGCATATTCTGGCTGTAACTTTCAGACTGTCCACGGCTTCGGCCCTCGGTCTGCATAGAGATGGTGGCCTTGCCCAGCCAGTTTTCCGAAATATCCTTTAGGGTGGAAGCCTCCCGGCCTCCGAGGAATACGATACTGTCCATGTTGCCCATGATGGTTTCGGAATGGTCTTTGTACAATGCCTTGCACTGGCTCATTGCCTGATAAAAAAGCGTCAGGCTGATCTCACGGGAGCGGATGACGGCCACGATCTTTTCCAGCCCCGGCACCTGCCCGGTGTTGGCAGCCTCGTCCCACAGCACCCGCACATGGTAGGGCAGACGCCCGCCATAGGTGTTGTCAGCCCGTTCACACAGAAGGTTGAACATCTGCGAAAAAGCGAGGGCAACCAAAAAGTTGTAGGTGGTGTCCGTGTCGCTGATAAGAAAGAACAGCGCTGATTTTTCATCCCCCAGCTTATCCAGCTCCAGTTCGTCATAAGACATGATCTCCCGAAGTTGGGGAATATCAAAGGGAGCCAGTCTTGCACCGCAGGAAATCAAAATGCTTTTGGCTGTCTTGCCGCTGGCGAGCTTGTATTTCTTATACTGCCTCACGGCGAAGTGCTGGGGGCTGCGGCGTTCCAGCCCGTCAAACATATAGTCCACCGCATTTTTGAAGGTTTCGTCATCCTCCCGGACTTCCATGCTGTTTATCATTTCCACCAGCGTATTCATGTTGCGTTCTTCCTCCGGCCCCTCAAAGACGATGTAGGCCACAAGGGCGCAGTACAAGAGGGTTTCGGCTTTGGTCCAGAACTCGTCGCCCTCCTTGCCGTCGCCTTTGGTGTTGGCGATCAGAGCAGTAACGAATTTCAAAACATCGCTTTCCGTCTTGATATAGGCCAGCGATAGTGATAGGTAACCCTTTGAAATTATCTCCGGGTTTTCCCCCACTTCACAACGGACATGCGACTTTCACCGCATCCGGCGTTCCATCAAGCATAGTTTCAGCAGTGATACACAATCACTCTTTCACATTGGCTAAGTTTGCTACTTTGCCGCCAGTAGCGGCAGTCCTGCGGTAGCACGCAGTTTGTTCACTTTGGTAATAACTTTGGCATTCAGAGAGTATTCCTTCACCAACGCCACTACAGACATCATGTCTTCCGAGCTGACTATTGCCAATCCCTGCAAAGAAAGAAGCAACAGGTTCTGGTAGCTGTCATTGCCCTTCTTACAATTGTTTGTTTTCCTGTAACAGATACAGGTTTGAACATCCAGCTTCTTCCCGGTGATTGCACATTTACCGTCTTGCCCTGCATAGAGGGAGACCCGGTTGTCGTTGTATCTCACTGATTCGGTCGGTATCGGATGCCTCATCAGCCAGAGCATTGAATTTACGTCAATCCTGAGATTATCGTGTATCTCTGCTCTACCTTCGGGCGTATACGGATTGATTTTTCGGCTTTTCCTCATTGGAATCTTGAATTGCACGTAAGCTAATGGAACCAGTGGCGTTTCTCCAACCCATCGCATTTGCTTCGATTTTCCGTATCGTTTCCTCAGATATCTGTTTTTGATCTCGCCCTGCTTCTTGATTCCGTCAATACGATGGAGAAGCTGTCCATTGATTGGACGGGCGATATCGCTGAAATTCAAGTTGACCCTTGTCGCAATGCAGTAATAGTCCTGCACTCCGATAACCTTGGCATTATAGTCCCCCACATTCAGGCTTATTTCTTCAGCCGTCTTACTGCTTTGTATTGCCTTGACACTGTCAGCCATTTCCTTGCCGATTCTGTGTATGGCTTTATCGCAGACATTTGAAGTTATCACCCACGAGTTACTTTTGCGCCGCAGTTTTATGCGAAAACCCAGAAACTCACTGTCACGTTTCCTGAGATTAGTCACTTTTGACTTTTCATCAGACACTTCCAGTTTTAGCCGTTTCCATAGCCAGTCTTTGACTGCATAATAGGTTTTCTCTGCATCCTCTTTGGTTCTGCAAAATATCTTGAAATCATCCGCATAACGGACAATCCGCATCTCCTTGAGGTTGCTTTTCTTCAAGGCTGTATAGCTGTTGCACTTTTTCTCTGCGCCGTTGGGATAGTAGGTCACTTTACACGGATGTTTCATGTGCCTCACCATTTCATCCCACTGAGAGGCAATCCACCAGTCCAGTTCATTGAGGACAATGTTTGCCAGCAATGGTGAAAGGATACCACCTTGCGGCGTTCCCTTGGATGGGAGGACGGTTTCCCCATCAGGCATTTCGATTGGCGCTTTCAGCATGGCCTTGATGATCTGAATCAACTTGGTGTCCCGTATACCTAAAGTCCAGATCTGTTTCAGCAGCTTTCTGTGGTCGACGTTATCGAAGAATCCTTTAACGTCCACATCGACTACATAGTGAAGCTTGTTCCTTTGGGCGAGTCCATACGCATAGGAAATCGCATTTTCTGCGCTCCGACACGGTCTGAACCCATAAGAGTGCTCATAGAACTTTGCTTCGCAGATTGGCTCCATGACCTGCAAAATACATTGCTGTACTATTCGGTCAATAATACACGGTATTCCCAGAGGCCTCATCTTTCCGTTTGGCTTTGGTATTTCTACTCTTTTTACTGCTTTTGGTTCATACCTACTGAACTGTTTCTGGATGAGCTTTACAAACTTATCCTCTGGCATGACTGCCAATGATTCTATTGTCCGCCCATCCGTGCCTGCGGTATGACTGCCATCATTGCCTTTAATATTTCTGAATGCCAGCTTGATGTTGCTTGGGGCACTGATGATATCCATCAGATGCCCAAAGACTTCACCGCTTTTGCTGTCGGCATACAGACTGTCAAAGGTTTTCTGCATGTCATAGTATTCCGCATGGCGCAACTTGCTTTTCTTCTTAGCTTTTTGTGCCATGTACATCACCCCATTTCTATGAAACCGAGCGACAATTTCTTTTTCTTACTCGACTGCATGAATAGTGGTTGTGTACTGCTGACGTTTTGCCTGACTTGTGGCCATTCCTAACCGTCCTCTTTTTCGCAGACGATATCATCGGTTCGACCACTGCTTTTCAGCAGGAATTCATCCGCTTATTATTCTTCGCCGGATTATCCAGTAGACTTCCTGCCTTTCCTTGTTCCGATAATCCTATCTGTACATACATACCTTTAGGTGTTCCCTCTGGGCCTGACAGCTTGGACGCGCCTGTAACGTGCCACGGCGTTTCGTAACAACCATTTCTACTAAACCGTACTGCCTGGGCTTTAACCCACACGCCCATTTCTGAGCGTGGCACTTTTAGACCTTTACATTCGGGAGTTTCGTCAGACATCTCTGTCATTCTCACCATGGGTATCTTATAGACCCCCGGCATATAGGATGCACCGTCCACCTCTGGACAGCTTTCGTCAGCTTAACCTGTTACGGCATCTCTCTGCCGGCTTTACCGGGCTTCACACAGAGTTTGGCCTCTGCATGCCGGAGTATCAGGGGAGGCGTTTCAGGGCGTTACTCCTTCATTCCACCTCTCGAATTATCAGTTCACAGAACTGATTGAAACAGCGCTGTGCGCCGCCTTTTCAGCGACGAACAAGTCGCACGATTGTAGTGCATGGATTTTGAAAAGTCGATACTGTTGAACACCCGCACCCTGTATTTCTCCCGTTGCAGAAACCGCCCGCACTGGTCGAGGGTGCCGCCCTTCGGGTCTACCACCACATACGAGGAATGGGCTTGAAGGAGCTGCGGGGTCAGCCAGAACCTTGTCTTTCCCGAGCCGGACGAGCCGATGACACAGGCGTTTAGGTTCCGGGCATTGGCGGGTATCTTCGGACGGGTGTTCATGGTAAGGAACTCCGTCCCGGTCAGAATGACATTGTTCTGAAATTTAGGGTCAACAAACGGCTTTATATCCTCCTTTGTTCCAAAGCGGGCGGTGCCGTACTCCGCATCCCGCCGGAATTTTTTCGCCTGCCTGATCTTTGACTGTATCAGCAGATACACCCCAGCCGCACCGGCAAGGCCCACCAGCAGGTCAATACCTCCCAGCCCCGGCCAGTAGGTTTCAAAGGCTTTGGGGAAGGTATCGAGCATCCCCATGAGCTTTGTCCCGAAGTCTGTGCCGGGGGCGATCCGGTAGGCCGTCCCGATTTTGGAGAAGAACCAGAACACAAAGAGGTACGGCAGGTTTGGGAGCACATATTTTCTGATCTTGTCACTCAACGTCCGTCCTTCACCGCCTCTCTGGTCCGCTGCTTTTCCTTTGCCTGTGTCCTGATCTGCTCCGTGAATTTCCGAAGCTGGCCGAGGATGGAAGCCTTGTCCTGCTCTTTGTTCAGCACCTTTGCGCTGTACTTCTGGAAGGCCGCCGTGATAGCGTCCGCCTGATTGGCTTTGAAAAACAGCAGGTAATGACCGGGGCTCACTTTATGGAAAGCGTAGTCCACATGGAACTCCTTCGCGATCCGGTCAAAATCCTTTGGAGCTCCCACATAGGGCATGGCACTTTTGCCGCCATAGTGGTTCATCAGCTTTTTCACGCTCTGGCGTCCCTGCGGGGTCAGCGCCTTCCGGTGGTGCTTTTGCAGCGCCCGAACCACCTTGCCAAGAGCGGCAGCCAGCACTTTTCCTGTGAGCTTCGTTGTCCTGATCGAAAGGGCAACCGTTTTTTGGTTTACTTCTTCCTGCATAAAACCTCCTTTCCGTCGGGGTTCCCGCTATCCGGGAGGCCCCCGTACAATCTCGGGGAACAGAAAACCTCGGGCCAATGTGGCCCGAGGCTTACCGCTCGGCATCTCTGCCGGACGGAGCTTTCTTTTCCGGCTCCGTCTGGACTTTTTCGCCCTGTTCCCGCATGGTCTGCAAGATAGAGGGCTTCTTTTGAAGCTGGGAGGGCTTTTCGCCGGACAGCGGCTTGATACATTCCAGACGGTCAGCCGCCCGGATGGCGTTGTCCGTGAGCTGCCTCTGCCATGCGCCCACGCTGGGAGCCCAACGAAAGCCGCTGCTTTTCAGCTCGGCCCGGGTGTCCGCGTCAGGCTTTCCGTCAAAGAACACCTGCAAGCGGTTGTCCTCCCGGTTCATTTCCACACGGCCCCCATCGAACTCCCAGCCGGAAAATTCCTGCTGTGCCTGTTTGGAAAGCTGTTCGATACGGGCCTTTACCCGGCGGATCTCCGCATTGTTGTTGGTAAGCTGGTAACTTTCAAAGGGCCTCGGGTCGCTTCGCCAACTTGACGCCATGCTTGCTTTCAGCTTTTCGATCTGGTCCGGCGACAGCAGCGCACAGCCGTCCAGCTTGCCATGCTTGCGGTAATAGGCGTTGACCTCCTTCATAATGAGCTGGGAGCGTTCCAGCCCGTCCAGCTTCTTCTGGAGCTTTTCAATCGCTGCCGGGTCATCGGCGCTGATCCCGCCCATGCCGGTACTGCGTATCTTATCCAGCAGCCCTTGAATATACCGCCATTCCTCCATGTTGCTGTCCCGGGCCCGGTTCTGTTTTTCCTTCTTTCCCACCGGGAAATTGGCAGGTCCGGCGATCATCACAGAGGGAACCCTTGCGTCAATGGCAAAGCCCTGGTTCATGTTTTCGGCCAGCTTGCGGGCGTAGGTGTCTAACAGATGGTCGATCTTCTCATGGTACATGGGGTCCACCCGGGATTTCTGCTGTTCCGCTATGGCGGCGGCCTTGTCCACCATTGCCCGGTATTCCGCCGTTGCGCTCCCTTCCTTGTAGTCGGAAAAGCTGTTCATTTCTTTTGCCCGGCGGGCGGCTCCTTCATTGATAGGGTAATAGTTGATGGTATGCACCTCCTTCATGCTTCGGGCCATGCTGGCCCGAAGTCTTACCGTTCTTCATGGGAAGGCCCCGCCTTGTCCTTTTTCGGAGCGGGTGGGGCTTCTTGAAACCGTTTGAGTGCAGCGAGAATGGAGTGGACAGGCTCGGCCTTTTCAGGATAGGCAAATATCCGGTGTTCCGGCGGAATGTCCTGCGGCCCGTGGTAATACTCCTTGAAGCCCTCCGGGACTGCCGACACATACCCACCGGGAGCGAATACGCCGCCCTCGTTGATACGCACATCCCGCCCGTATGCCTCATAATCGAAGTAGTTCTGAATGTGCTCCGGTATGTCGATAGTCCCAAGCTCGTCGGCGTAAAGACGGCCCAGCCCTTCATCATCGGAAATATCCGGGTAAAAGCGGTAAAGGTCAAGGTTCTGCGTCAGGTTTATCAAATCCTTCACGCTCCGTGTGTGGTTTCCCAAGACAAGAGCGGCTTCAAAGGTTTCCAGTCCGCCCTTATCCCGTACTTCCAGCAGGGCGTGGCCCAGCTCGTTCAGCTCGTCGATGTTCTCACATTCGTAGAGATGATCGTAGAGCCCCAGCACATCACTGTCAAAGCTGGTAAAGAACACTTCGCTGTACCGTTTCCCGTCTATCCCGATTTTGGCAAGGGCGGCCTGCAACTCCTGTGTCGTCATGGGGAAATGTACCGTTGTCCCTACCTCAATCCCCATTAAGGGGTATAGGGCTGTATTGGTTATATAGGCTTCAAACATGGGCTCATTCCTCCTTTCCGGCCCGGTCAGCCAGCACCTCATAAATCCCGGCCATAATGTAATCGGCGCAAGGGAGGGCAATCGCGTTTCCCAGTGCCTTGTAGCGTTGCAGAGGCCGGATCTCCACGCCGTCCGCCCCGTACTTTGTCCAGCCCTCTGGCAGCCCCATCAGCCGTTCGCTTTCTGTTTCCGTCAGAAAACGGATACAGCCGCCCTCCGGGTCGCCCTCATACCAGAAGGCAAAGGGCGTTACATCACTGGCTAAAAGAGTGGGAAAAGGGTCAGTTGGTAATCCGAAGCTGTTTCGGAAGGCCGTTTCTTCCTGCCTTTTTGCCGCTCCCCGCATACGGAAGCACTGAAAGGGGTGGATGACTGGTATCTGCCGCCCTGTTTCAAAAGAAGCTGTTCGATCTCCTTCGGCGGCGGCCCGCCCGCCCTCTCCGCAAGGCGGAGGAAGTGGGAGCATTGGACGGGGCTTAAATAGTATGTCTGCGGCACGTCTGCCTCCAAAATCCGCCACGACGAAAATCCGCTGCCTTCGTGCCAGCCTTCGGGAGCCTGCCCAATACTGGGCGTCCATGAGCCGCCAGCACACATCAGGCGTTCCCCCTCGCACCATTCCGGCGTTTCCCCATCTTCCCGAAGGAGGCATTGGAACTTCGGTGTCCGAGAAGGCGGATAGGACGGCTCTAAAGTCCATCCGGTCATTTGTAGAAAACGCTCCCATGACGTTTTCCCAAACAGCGATAGCTGGATATAGGTTATCAGTAGCATCCCTCATTTCCTGTATGATACGAAACGCCTGATAGAACAGGCTTGATTTTGCCCCGGCAAGGCCGGAGCGGTTGCCGATCAGAGAAAGGTTCTGACAGGGGGAACCGAAGGTAATTACATGAACCGGCGGGATTTTCCCGCCGTCCACCTTCGTAATATCCCCCAAATGCACCATGTCGGGAAAGTGCCTTTTGGTTATGGAGATGGGCGCTTTTTCAATCTCACTGGCCCATACCGGACGGATACCGCACCGGGAAGCAGCCAGAGGGAACACGCCAATCCCGTCGAAAAGGCTTCCCAGCTTAATGTCCGGCATGGCCCGGGGTGCCGTGTCCCTTCACGGCAAGCACCCCTTCCAGTGTGGTCGCCGCAATGCCCAGCCGCCCGGCAACCGCAATATCGTTTTTCACATCCTCGTCCACAGCGCTGCCGCAGACGATCAGGGTGTGGGAGCGCCGCAGCATATCCCGGCGCATATCAATCCCGGCCTTGTGTTCCTCGGGAACGCTGTCATTCAAAAACAGCGGCAGATACAAGAGCGGGCAGATCGGGGAAAAGCCCGCCTCATAAGCAAGGCGGCAGTAGTGGGCCGCCAGCTCCATATCAACATCCGGCTCGCCGCTCCATGCGGCGGTCAGGTATGCTAAAGGTCGTTTCATTGGTTGAACCTCCATTTCTGTTTTGGTTTAGGGAAAAGCAAGGTATCGCCCAACCCCTCCGCCCCTTCCCCCGGGAAGGGGAACGGCTCTGGAGAATTTATATCCCCGTCGCTTGACCGGGAAAAAGCATAACCGGGAGAAATCCGTCAAGGGTGCCTCTGGCACCGCCTGCGGCGGCGCTGCCCTTGACTGATTTTCCCGGCTATGCTACGGAATAACTGGCGACGGGGAATAATTTATATCTCCAGAGCTTCGGGGCGCGGGGCAGAGCCCCGCAATCCTCGGGCCATGCTGACCCGAAGTTTGGGCTTACTTTTCCTGTTCGGTTTTCTTCTCCGGCTTTTCGTGTTCCTTCTGCTGACCCTTCCAGTCGTCCAGCAGCTTGATGATCTGGTCCTTCATTTCCCTCGGCGTAGTTTCCTTGCCGAAATACTTGCTCAGTTCCGCACCTGTCAAAATCACTTTGTCTACCTCCTTTTTGTCCTCCATCATAATGCCGTCGATCACATCCCCGTTGAGCAGCTTCTTTTCGTCCAGCTCACGCATACGCTTTGCCTGCGCCTGTGAAGGCGAGGACTGCTGGCTGTCAATGGCGACGGCGATATAGTTCTGGTTCTTCTTGCCGATATAGGAAAGCTCCACCGCCGTAGTAAAGCCCAGCTTTTTTTCATCCATCAGCTTCATCAGGTCGGGAACCAGCTCATTGAGCCGGATATACCGCTGCACCTGCTTGACCGCCATCTTATTGCGCTCGGCTACAATTTCGTTGGAGCGTTTTCCTGCGTCCTTCGGGTCAATCTGGCCCGAAGTGCGGGAGCCCTGGTGCTTGATGGCCTCAAGCTGCATTTTCAAGGCTTTGGCCCGCTCACTGGGGAGGATTTCTTCACGCTGGTTGAGATTGTCCTCCACCATCTGTGTGATGGCTTCATCGTCTGTCAGGTTTCGGACGATACAGGGCATATCCGCATACCCGGCAAGCTCGCTGGCTTTCTGGCGGCGGTGGCCGGACACGATCTCATAGCCGCCATCCTCACGGGGACGGACGATAGCGGGCTGGGTCACGCCCTTGTCCTTGACGCTGGACACCATAGCCCGCATTTCTTCATCATCCCGGACTTCAAAGGGATGGTTCTTGAAGGCGTGGAGCTCGTTCAGCTTGATATAGACGATCTGCTCCTTGCCCCGGCGTGGTGCATCCTTCGGCTTTTCGGGTTCCTTCGGAGTGGGAGCAGTCTGCACCGTTGGAGCCGTTTTTTTCTCCGGTTCCTTTTTGACCGCCTTTTCCGGTTTCTGTGCGGGAGCTTTGGGCTTCGGGGCTGCGTCCTTGTCCTTATCTGCCTTCGGGGGACGGCCCCGGCGCTTCGGCTGTTCCGGCTCTTTGGGTTTTTCCTCCGCTTTCTTCGGAGCCTCCGGCTGCTTTTCCGGTTTCTCCGCTTTTGCCGGGTCAGGCTTTTCCACGCCGGGAGCTGCCGCCCGTTCCTCGACTTTCTTTTCCTTCATAATTTCAGCGAAGTTATAGACAGAAACCTGTGGGTTCTTTACCTCCGGTTCCGTCTTTTTTTCCGGCTCCGGGGAAACGGAAACCTTCTCCGGCTCTTTTGGGGGAGCGGGAGGCGTTTCCTTGCCCGGCCCGCTATCCGTTACCGGCTGTTCCGGCGTTTTTGTGGTTTTATCATCTGCCATAAGCATTTACCTCCTGTTTTTTGGCATGAAAAAAGGGGCTCAACTTTTCAGTCAAGCCCCCGTGGGAAGTTCCTCCTTTCTCCGCCATGATACAAAAATACCGCCCGTAGTCTCGTTTGGGCGGTACTTTGTGTAAGATTGGCAGTCCATTATTAAGTTTTTTATTATGTTCCCTTTGTACACCGTTGCAATAATCGGTGTATAATCCGTAATAATCCGGTGACATCTGGATGACATCCGGACCTGTTCCTGCTGACAGGGCTGCAGTCATCTTCTGATCCCATACATGATCGGCTGTAGGAATGACAGAATGTTCCACTTCGATCTCAGGATGTGCTTTCTGAAATGCTTCAACAGCTGCTTCCCTTGATTTCTTCTCCTCATCTGCTCCCCATGACCAGATAACAAGTTTCTGTTTTTCTTTTCCTGCTTCTGTTTTTTCACTAGATTCTTTGGTTCCTCCACATGCTGCCAGACCTACGGTCATGATCCCTGCAAGTGTCAATGCGAGTACTTTTTTTAACTTCATTTTCCTTCCTCCTAGTGTTTATTTTCTCTATATCAGCCGAAACTGCGCGCTTTTTCCGGCAAATATTCTACTTTAAGTCCTTTACTGTCTCCCCCTCTAAAATACCGTAGGGAGAATAATTCATATATTTATATTTTTTCCCTTCCAGCATATCGATTAATACTTCTACACATTTTGCTCCTTGTCTTTCAGGATAAATGGACATTGTGGTCAACTTAGGTTTAAAATGATTTCTTGTAAAAATACCATCAATTCCCATAACCGATATATCTTCGGGCACTCTCAAGCCTATTGCTTGTAAGCCAGCAATAAATCCCTGAGCTAAATCATCATTAAAACATATAAGTGCCGTTGCTTTATACTTTGAACTTTTATACAAATTTGCTGCTTCATATCCCTGTCTCTTATACACATCTGACGCTGCCGACGACTTAATAGG
>ERZ1026929.642-NODE-642-length-16557-cov-20.161132_pt1 | contig 16557 bp, 15 predicted proteins | sample MGYA00519463_ERZ1026929 | MGnify/ENA primary metagenome ERZ1026929 (study PRJEB26926, sample SAMN06164829) | human gut metagenome | biome: ENVO:00009003; feature: ENVO:2100002; material: ENVO:00002003 | host: Homo sapiens | place: USA | collected 2012 ... | reverse complement strand
ACAGGAGGACAAATACGACGGCGCAGATGGAAATCGCGCAGCAGAACACATAGAACAGGAAGAACACCAACATGAAGATACTTCCGAGCTGCTCAGGGAAGATGAAGTAGAATCCTATCATCAAGAGCGAGAGTATCATTCCGGAAACGCCCCAGTAAACAAGGTTCTTTCGTCCGACTTTATCGATAATTAGCAATGCAATGACTGTAGTTCCCATATTCACGAAGCCCACAAGGACCTGTGAGAACAAGGCATCTCCAGACGAAAGACCGGCCTCCTTGAAGATCTCAGGGCCATAATACAGAACAGCATTGACGCCCATGAACTGGCCCAGTATTGCAATAGCTGAGCCGATAAGTACAGCCTTCAGGATACCAGGAGAGAGAAGTGCTTTCCACTCGGTCTTGATCTCACCCTTTATAGAATCTTCAGTAATGGACTTCTGGCGGGAAGCCTCATCAGGAGAAAGATAAATCTTCTGCAGCACTGATGACGCCTTAGCCCCTTCTCCATGAACGATTAGCCAACGAGGACTCTCCGGAATCAAGAATATGATGAAGAAGAACAGCAGAGCCGGTATTGTCTCAGAACCGAGCATTCCTCGCCAATACTCATCAACCATTGTCCTGTTCATAAAATCAGACACAAAACGCGCTGCCGGGTCCAATGCCGCCGTTTCAGCCACTGAAAGTATCCACCAGTTTATGAAATAGGCGAAAAGGAAACCTATGGTAATCGCCAGCTGATAGAGAGACACAAGCGCACCACGTCTGTCTGCCATCGCGACCTCTGAGATATAGATAGGAGATACAATAGAGACTACTCCTATACCCACACCTCCGATTATACGGTAAACGACAAGTTCCGTAAATGAACCGCAAATCGCGCAGCCGATTGCTGAAAGGCTGAACATGAATGCAGCAAACAACATTGCCTTCTTACGTCCTAAACGGTCGCTGATGACACCCGCCGAAGCGACACCGGCTATCGACCCGATAAGAGCACAGCCCACATACCATCCGAGCTGAATGGTATCAAGTCCGAACTGCGTAGCGACAATCGATGTCGTTCCGGAAATCACTGCAGTATCATATCCGAAAAGTATTCCTCCGATTGCTGCTACAACCGAGAGGAACACTACATATCCGAAGTTTTCTTTTTTCATATTCCGAAGTACTCTTTATATCTGTCATACAAATGACCAGCCTGAAGATATGCCGACTGGGGCGACATGAAATGCGAGAACTCGAAAGTAATCGCCTTGTCATAGCCACAGCGTGCAGCCGCTTCAAGTTTCATGCGAAGCTTGTCGAACTTGATAGGCAAGAAGTTGATAGGCATATCACGGTCAAAAGTCTCTGCATTTGTCCAGCACTGCATTCCATACTTGTCCGCAAGTTTCTTGTTCACAGAGAAGAACGCATCCAACTCATCATAGTCAATGTGCCCGTCCTGGAATGCACACGCATCCACCACATCGTGGATTCCGTCGAAAATCTCATTCCATTCCCGCTCGTGCTCCTGAACGGAAACAGCATCTTCACGCGTCTTGAGAGCAGTGCCCATCACGGCCTTCTTACCGTCAATCCACGGGGAAATGAAGGTAGGAAGCCCGCCAGACACATCCTTGCACTGTTTTCCCATAGCATGGAACGCATCGATTGCCCCCTTTGTTCTACGACTGATTTCCCCACTGATATACCATCCGCCGAAACTGTCATATTTGCGCCCATACATTTCCCAGACTTCATCAATCACGAATTTGTTGTCTTCTATTTCATATGACAAGTCACCGGTATCCCAATATCTTCCGGAATCATACAGTCCGAACCAGAACTTCATCCCATATTTCTGCGCAAGTCGGAGAAACATGTCAATAAGGTCCACCGACGGCATATAGCAGCCCTTTTTCAAAAGGTACGGAGACGGATAAGTAATGAATTTCCGATAACCTGAGCGGATGCAGACCACCGTATCGATGCCGATTGATTTCATATATCGAAAATCCAAGTCCCATTCTTTCTCGCCCCAATTCTGATGAGGTATATCGTGAGAAATCTCGTCGAGGAATGTTCCTGTTATACGAAGGCCCTGCCCTTTCGGGACAATGAGACCCGAACCGGTGGCCAAGCTCCCGTCAATCGCCCTGTCATCAGTACTTCCACAAGCAGTCGGAAGTACAGACGCCACAGCAGCAGTAGATGCTGCCGCTGCTATAGACTTTAAAAAGTGCCGTCTGTCGGTCATATTCACAATTATTTACACTGTCCACATTTTTCAGCCAACTGCCAAATCTGGTACAGTCCTCTCGGGACATGGAAACAGCCCTTCCATTTACCGCCTTTGAGCGGGAGAAGAACCTCGCCGCGACGGTTAAGGTATCCGAACCATTCCGGATATTCCTTATCCTTGAAATTATCCCAGAGATACGCATCCAGTTTCAAGAACCATTCGAGGCATTTTTCATTTCCGGTCAACTGGTAGCCTTTGAGCATGGCGATCGCAGATTCGATATGCACCCACCAGAGTTTCTGGTCCCATTCGAGTTTCTGCTGCGGAACTCCTTTGGCATCAAGGAAATAGTATATCCCACCGAATTCCTTGTCCCAGCCGCGCTCAATGACACGAAGAGAGATTTCCACACATTTTTCTATCAATGCCTTGTCGCCTCGACGCACTCCGAGATTCATCATAAACCACAGAGCCTCAAGGTCATGGCCCGGATTGATTTCCCTTCCTTCAAAGCAATCAACAGGAGATCCGTCCACTGAAGATACATTCTCCAGCATACAGCCGAGTTCCGGCTGATAGAACACGTCGAATACTTCGTGCAGACAAGTGTCGATAGTCTGCTCCAGAACTGACTTGTCCTCGAGGATATCCTCGATTTCGAGGGCCATATTGCAGCTAATCATAGGAAGAGCGAAATCCTTCATCGGACGTGTTCCAGGATATGCCTTGCACCATTGACCTTTAGGATTCGAGCGCCTTTCGAGAATCCGTCCGAAGATACGGCGGGCAATCTGGGCGTACTCTTCGTTGCCAGTAGCCTTTGCAAGCTGGGCGAAGGCCATGCAAGCAAATGTGTTGGAGAATATATTGTAAGGCTGAACGAGCGGATTTCCTTTCCTGTCAAGGGAGAAGTAGAAATCCCAGTTCTCGTCGTGCCCGTATTTTTTCAGGAATTCAGCGCCCTGGATTGCGCAATCAAGCCACTGCTGGTTTTTCTCTACATTATTATAGAGCATCGCGAACATCCATACTTCCCTACCCTGAAGCCAGATGAACTTGTCCGTATCATAAACCGACCCGTCACGGTTGAGACAGCTGAAATATCCGCCGTACTCTTTATCCTGAGAATGCTCAAGCCAGAAAGGAAGACAGTTTTCCCTCAGCTCCTTCTCATAACGCGAGGCTATCTCTTTGAAATCTACATTGACCATGTTAAACTACGATATTTTTTAATTCTGGCACAAATATACAAATTTTTACCAAACTCACCATAGTTTTTAAATTATTTTTAGAATTAGTTTTAAGTTTTAGAAAATATTTTCATAAATATCGTATGATAATTTAAGAAAACGATCAATAATCTGTTATATTTTAGTTTCTCACGGGTGCAAATCCGGCTCTATAGCACCCGTGGCCCTTCACATTGATCCTCACGGGTGCAGATTGTGGGATTTTGCCCACATGGTGACATCACACTTGAGGGCAGCGCCACCAGACTCGTCTCCCTGGCGGAAATTTAACAGACCTGTTTTAAACAAGGTTGTTAAATTTTGGAGAAATTTGATATCTTTGCAAAAAACATAGAAGCTATGGCTAACGAAAATGAAGCTCCTTTTGTATTCGGAGTGCGAGTCGAAGGGGACACTTTTACAGACAGGAAAGAAGAGACAAATCGCCTGAAGATGAACTTCCTATATGGCGTGAATACCATATTGATATCTCCAAGGAGAATGGGAAAAACCTCTTTGGTGGAAAAAGTCTGTTCTCTGGTGGAAAGCGACACATTGAAAATAGCCAAGATTGACGCCTTCGGTTGCAGGTCCGAGAATGACTTCATAAATGCGTTCGCAACTGCTGTAGTGCGGGCCACGTCCAGCAAATGGGAAGAGTGGATGGAAAACGCCAAAACATTTCTTAGCAGATTCATCCCGAAGATAAGCATAGGACAAGATCCTCTTACTGATTTTTCCATCGCTTTGGAATATAACCGTGCAAACACTGTAACGGAAGACATTCTTCAACTGCCGGAAACTATAGCAAAGCAGAAAGGGATTAAAATCGTTATCTGCATAGATGAATTCCAGCAAATTGCCGATTTTCCGGATTCTATCACTTTTCAGAAAAAACTCAGAAGCGTCTGGCAACTCCAGAGCAACGTATCGTATTGCCTTTACGGAAGCAAAAAGCACATGATGGAGAAGATGTTTCAGAGCCAGAGTCATCCTTTCTACAGATTTGGAGATTTATTTTATCTGGACAAAATCTCGGAGACCGATTGGGTTGAATATATCTGTGACAGATTCAGAGTGACAGGCAAGGAAATTTCCCGTGAACTTGCTTCTGAAATATGCACTGTAACAGACAGATACTCATCTTATGTTCAGCAGCTCGCTTGGTTAGTATGGCTGCGCACCGACAAACATGCGACAAAAGAAGATGTTGAATTCGGCATAGACCGCATGCTCGATGCCTGCGAGCCACTGTTCATACAGCAGACGGAAAGCCTGTCCGCATACCAGATGAACTTTCTTCGGGCGCTGGCAAATGGCGTCAATACCGGTTTCACAAGGAGTGAAATTCTTGACACTTACCAACTTGGGACAGCAGCAAACATATCAAGATTAAAGAAAGCATTGACCGAAAAGGACTTGATAATGATGACTGCTCCCAAAAAACTCGAAATTTCAGACCCTATACTCGCATTATGGCTGAAAAGACGAGTCTGGAAGTCGTAGAAAAATAGTATTTGAAAGTTTGTGAGTAATGTAGTAATTTTGCCGTTCGGAAAAATGTTGAACGACCACTAAAATAAATATAGGTATGATACAGTCAATGACAGGTTACGGCAAGGCGGAAGCACAGCTCGAATCAGGGAAAATCACCATAGAGCTGAGGACATTGAACGGCAAGACAGCCGACATCAACATAAAGTCGCAGCTGCTGCCTAAAGACAAGGAACTGCTTGTCAGACAGAAGATTGCAGATAAGCTGCATAGGGGCACCATCGACTTTTTCGTCACATTCGAGGCCAATGCAGTATCCTCCGCAAAGCATATCAACCAGAGCCTCGCCGAAGAATATTACAGACAGATCAGCGCATTGTCAGAAAGGCTCGGGGTAAATGCAGACTCCGCATTGTTCCTGAACACTGTCCTGAGATTTACGGACGTCATCGACAATACCAGACAGGATATCATCAATGACGAGAACTGGACGGTTGTGGAGAAGGCCATCGACCAGGCCATCGACAACACAAACGACTACAGGTCTCGCGAGGGAGTCGCTCTGTACAAGGACGTTACAAGTAGAGTGAACAACATTCTCAAGCTCGAAGATGAAGTGGAATCGTTCGACGGAGAAAGAATCGCCACAGTAAGGGCGAAAATCGAGAAATCCATCGCCGAACTCATGCTGAAACCTGACCAGAGCAGATTTGAGGAAGAAATGATCTACTACCTCGAGAAGTTCGACATCAATGAGGAAAAGGTACGCCTCCGCCAGCATTGCAAATACTTCATGGACACCATCGACGGCGAAGCGTTCCCTGGCAAGAAACTCGGATTCATCATCCAGGAAATGGGCCGTGAAATAAATACGACGGGGTCCAAGGCGAACCACGCCAGCATCCAGAAAATCGTAGTACGGATGAAGGACGAACTGGAAAAAATCCGCGAACAGTCAATGAACATCCTCTAAACGAGGATGTTCTTCGTATTGCCTATAACGAGTTGCCTATGAAATGGCTATAGGCACCACAGTCACTTCTATTCCCAAATCCTGAAGACTCTCCAGATACATCTGCGGGATATTCTCGTCGGTGATGATCCTGTCGATCTCACTGACGTCACAGATTTTGCTGAAACCTTTCTTGCCGAACTTGCTGCTGTCCACCAACAGCACGGTCTGCTGGGAAGTATGCATCATCATTCTGTTCAGATTGGCCTCCATCATATTGGTCGTAGTAACTCCGAATTCAAGGTCCACTCCGTCGGCACCCATCAGCAGAAGATTGCAGTTGAAATACTTGAGCATGTCCTCGGCAAACGAGCCGACCACGGACACAGAACTCTCACGGACGAGTCCGCCAAGCTGAACCACATCTATACCCTTGTTCTGGGACAAGAGTGAAGACGCTGACACTGAAGCAGATATGACAGTTATATCCTTCTTCTCCGCTATCTCCTTAGCCGCATACAGTATGGATGTTCCGGACGCCATCAGGATAGAGTCATGCTCATTGACAAGAGCTGCGGCAGCCTTGCCGATTGCCCTTTTCTCGAGCACGAACTGCTTTTCCTTTTCATTGATATGACGGTCGCCGATATATGGACTGATAGGAATTGCCCGGCCGTGGGTGCGATAAAGTTTGTTCTGTTTCTCGAGCGCGGAAAGGTCCTTCCTTATGGTAACCTCGGAAACCTCCAGGCGCTCCGCCAAATCAGAAACGGAGACACTGCCCTGCAACTGCAGGATATTCAGAATAGACTTGTGCCTTTCGGACAATGACTTCAGCAGCTCCTGCTCAGAAATATTGTTGTTCATAGCAAGTTATTTATTCCGGTAAACATCCACCTGTCCCACGAACAAGCCCCAGCAGCCGTCCTGGACTATCGGAACAGATCTGCCGTCCAGATTGTTCCTGTACTCGGCATCGGTCAGGAATGTATGGGAGTGGCCTCCGACCACAAGGTCGATATTCCTCGTGCCAGCCACAAGAGCAGGATCGTTCATTCCCACGCTGTCGAAGCCGATATGGGTCAATGCTATCACCATATCGCAATGCTCTTCGTTCTTCAGATAGTCAGCCCACTTGTTGGCCACCTCGATATCATCGAAACGCTTCATCTTGTCGGCAATCGACTTCTGAACCACACGCGTGACATCCGTAAGCAGACCGATAACGCCGATTTTCATGCCGCCCTTACGCACTATGGCATAAGGCTTTACGTATTTGCCGAGAACAAGTTCCGAGAAATCATAGTTGGCGCAGACCACCGGGCATTTGAGATTACCCAGACGGCGTGCGAGTTCATCGATACCGTTGTCGAACTCGTGGTTTCCGAGCGTCACCACATCATATTTCATCGCATTGATAAGATCAATCTCGATATCACCTCCGAGTTCCGTGAAATATGACGTTCCCTGACTGTAGTCGCCGGCATGGAGAAGAAGGACATTCTTCTTGCCCACTGAAGTACGGACACTGTCCACATAGGCAGCGCGTTCGATGACTCCGCCCATGCCTCCCTGCGCTCCGCCGTCACGAAGCGGTTCCTCGTGACTGTGGGTATCATTGACATGAAGGATTACAAGGTCCTGCGAAAATCCCAGGGCGCAAGCCGCGAATATGGAAACCAAAACTGAAATTATATGTTTCATACTATCGTCATTTTACTATTTTTACTCTGCCGTCCACCTGATACTCAATAGGTTTGCCCTCTGCAGTCAGAGACTTCACATGAGGCAGGACCACGTCTATCACATATTTGTCCAGGACCTGCACATCCAATGCATTCCGACCGATATGAAAGCCGTCTCCACCGTCGAGCAGGAAATCCACAGTAGTTACCCCGTACACCTTCTCGTCATCCAGCGGCTCACCACCTATCTCTGCGGAAACCAGATTGCCGGCCTTGTCAGCGACACATCTCACTCCCCCGATTACCTGCCAGCCTTCCGATGCCATCTGCTGGAGAATCACACGTATATCGCGGCCCTTCAGTTCCAGATAGCAAAGCTTGTTCTTGAACGGGAACATTGACAAGATATCATCCAGCAGGACATCGCCCGCAGGCATCTCCACACGGATTCCGCCGAAATTGGCAAAGCCCACGTCCACCCTCTTTCCGGTAAGTTCCGAACACTTGGAGATAAGGAGGTCAATGAACCAGTCCGACAGCGCGGACTCCGGAGCATGACTTACCATATGGCTGGTGGAATACGCCACAATCTGCTTGACGTCAGCCATTTTCGGCTGCGCCCCGATCATGACGGAAGCCACCTTCTTCGTAACGCCTTTCCTGAACACCTTGCCGTTCGGCGCATAGTATTTTCCGCAGCGCACCTCCCCCATCGCCTCTTTAACATTATCAGCAGAAGCTACCGTAACACCTGTTCTCGAACGGTCCATAGCCGTCCGTTTCCATTCCACCCGGAATCCGTCCGCATAGGACACGGACCAGGTCACAATCAGGGCCGCAGAAGCGACGAAGAATCTTTTCATACTCATATCTATTTCATTTTCAACCATTTCCAAAGGTCCTTGAAAGTGGATTTCTTACCGAACATAAGAATACCCACCTTGTAAATCTTTGCAGACAGCCAGGCGCACAGGACAAATGTCAGCACCAAAATCGACACCGAAAGCACAATCTGCCAAGTCGGGACACCGAACAGCACTCTCGTCAGCATCACCATCGGAGAAGTGAACGGTATCATCGAGCCCCAGAACACCACGGCGCTGTCAGGCGACTTGTAGGCGAACATCGCTATCAGGAATCCTATCATCAGAGGAATCGTCAGAGGCAGCACAAGTTGCTGACTGTCAGCCTCATTCTCCACAGCCGAACCTATAGCGGCAAACATTGACGCATACAGGAGGTAGCCGAAGACGAAGAACAGGACGAACACCACGATAAGCTGCACATAATCGATACTGCCCAGAGTAGAAAGGATCGCTGACATCTCCGAAGGCACAGGCGCGCTCGCAGCATCCATTCCCGGCATCATCGCCATCTGCGCAGTCGGGTCCGCCGAAGCAGCGCCGCTCAGGAACTCCGGCCCGGCAATTCCGCCGACTACCGCCAGAATCAGCATTGTCAATGCAATCCACATAAAGAATTGGGTCAATGCCACAAGGGCGACGCCTATAATCTTTCCGAACAGGAGTTCTGTGGCCTTCACTGAAGACACCAGCACCTCCACGACACGGCTGGCTTTCTCTTCAATGACCGAAGACATGACCATACCGCAGAACATCGAGATGAACATGTAGATAATCATGCCAAGAACCATTGACAGAATCATATAAAGTCCTGATTCATTGAGAGTTTCCTTACCCTGTTCATCGATTTTGTATGAGACGAGACTGATGTCCGGCTTTACCTGCTCCATTATGTTCTCGAGCCCTTCTATATTGTAGGACTTGACCCTGTAGTCCTCGACAGCATCATTGATCTTATGCTCGATCGACTCGGAGGTCTCCATACCGAGCGGTTTGGATGCATATGAAACCGCTGACACGGTCTTTTTCGCTGAATCCAGAGGGCTGATAACCAGCAACGCATCCATTCCCACGCTGTCCAGCTTCATTTTCAGCACTTCCGGATCAGCATTTTCAAACTGCTGAAACTCTATGGTTTCCGTATTACTGAGGAAAGGCATCACGATTCCGGACCCATCCACTACCGCCACCTTCTTGGACTCCTCTTTCGCCATCACCATGATGAGGGACGGCAGCATGCACAGGGCCGCGAACAGTATCGGCACGAGGAACGTGGTGACGATGAACGACTTCTTCTTGACACGCGTCAGATATTCGCGCTTTATGATGATATTTACTATATGCAAGTTCATGATTTCCCGATTTTATTAGCTTTGAAGGTTACTTATTTGCCCTCTGTAACCAGTTTGATGAATATGTCATTCATTCTCGGAAGCAGTTCTTTGAATGAATTCACGAGCAGGCCCTGGCCTATCACTGCCGTAAGCACCTCATTGCCAAGTCCTTCGTGATCGAGCGAAAGCACAGCCGTATGTCGGCCGTTGTCATCAGCATCGGAAATGACCGAGAACAGGCCCTCGACCGGAGCCAATGCGTTTTCTCCGGAATAGATGAGTTCCACGTGATTGTTTCCGTATTGTCTGCGGATTTCATCCACACCGCCGGAAAGCACCAGATGGGACTTGTTTATCAATGCGATATTGTCGCACAGTTCCTCGACCGACTCCATATTGTGGGTGGAAAGGATGATGGTCGCCCCCTGCTCTTTCAGCTCCAGGATTTCTTTCCGGATGAGCTCTGCATTGACAGGATCAAAACCGGAAAACGGCTCGTCCAATATCATCAGCGACGGCTTGTGCACGACAGTGGTGATGAACTGGACCTTCTGCGCCATACCCTTGGAGAGCTCCTCCACCTTCTTCTTCCACCAGTCCTGGATGCCGAATTTCACGAACCATTTCTTCAGCTCCGCGCGGGCATCCTTCTCGCTCATTCCCTTGAGCTGGGCCAGATACATGGCCTGGTCGCCGACTTCCATCTTACGGTAAAGTCCGCGCTCCTCCGGGAGATAGCCGATCTTCTCCACATCACGCTGGGTGATAGGGCGGCCGTTGAACAGGACTTCGCCGGAATTCGGTATAGTGATTCTGTTTATGATTCTGATCATAGTGGTCTTGCCCGCTCCGTTAGGACCGAGGAGGCCATAAATCTTGCCTTCCGGGACATCGAGGCTGACATTGTCCAATGCCACTTTCGTCCCGAAGTTCTTGCAGACGTTCTTACATTCAATTAATGCCATTTGTATAAATAGTTTCAGTTCAATATCTTGGAAACCAGCTCCATCAGCAGTTCGGCCGGCGGAACACTCTCTCCGTCTCCTCCCTTTCCTCTAAAGTCATATTCCTCGAGCAGAGACACTATCTGCATACACTTTTTCACAGGATAATTCCGTGCAGCCGCCTCGTATTCATCCATAAAATAAGGTGACACTCCGAGCAGCTTGGCCTTCTCCCCGTTAGAGAGTCTCGGATTCTTCATCAATGCAGCGTGCAGTCTGAGGATTTTATAGAAATACGCATATAATGCGCTGGTAGTCATCAACATGACGAACTTCGGACTGGACCCGATATTCGCCGCGATCTTCAAAGCCTTCGGCGCCTGCCTATAGGCCAATGTCTTGGTCAATTCGAATACGCTGAACTGCCTGCTGATGCCCACATTCTTCTCAATGTCAGCCGCAGTCACCGCCACTGTTCCCTCCGGAAGACTTCTGCGGAGCTTGTCGGTCTCGAGAACTATCTTGTCAATGTCCACTCCAGCATATTCCGCAAAGAGTGCAGCCGCGTCAGGGGCTATCTGCAGTCCGAGTTTCTTGTAATATGAAGTAATCCATTGGGGCATTTCGTAATCCCGCATTGACTCAGACTCCAGCACCACGCCGCATTTGGAAATGGCCTTGTAAAGGGATTTGCGCTTGTCCAGCGACGCTCCGTGCAGCAAAAGCACCAGGACAGTGCTGTCCATCGGCTCGGCCGCATATTGTGCGAGCGGCTCCATATCCCTCTCCTTAACATTCTGCGCCTCTTTCAGGATGACCAGACGTCTCTCCGCCATGACAGGATAGCTCCTCGCCTCCGAAACCACATCATCCACCACCGCGTCGATACCATAATATATAGACTGGTTGAAGTCCCTCTCAGTTTCGGTCAATGCATTTTTGACTATCTCTCCACAAACAAGTTCCGGATAATACGGTTCACTGCCCATAAGCAGATAAATCGGAGCGAACACCCCGTTCCTGACATCCGTTATGATCTGTCTGCACTTCTCTTCTGTATCCGCGTACTTCGCCATCTGCTGTCGCCAGTTAAAAATAATTTATAATACTCCAATCGAGCAAATATAGTAAAATCCTTGTATTTTCAGATAATTATATGAAATTTGCGGAATCAGAAAATATCAAAAACCTACATAACTATGGCATCATACGATTGGCAATATTGCTCCCTCGGCGGGGCAATCCGCGTAAAAATCGCATCCGGAGAAGACATCGCCCACCTCGGCGAACTGGACCAGAAGCTCTGGACCGTACTAAGTTGCCCTGTGGACGGACTCGAATTCGACAGACAGACGCTCGATCTCATTGACACAGAACACGATGGAAAAATAATGGTAAACGAAGTCGTTCAGGCCGCGCAGTGGCTGACCTCCGTCATCAAGGACAAAGACCTTATACTTAAAGGCGACAGCGTACTGAGTCTGGATCAGATAAATACTGACAATGAAACAGGCAAGAAACTGTATGACTCTGCCCGCCAGATTCTCAGGAATCTCGGACTGGACAAGCAGGAAATCAGCGTAGAGGATGCATTGGACACAAAAGCGATTTTCACCGGCACCAAATTCAATGGTGACGGCGTTATCACATCCGTAACTGCTGACAACGAGGCTCAGGCACGGACAATCGCCGACTGCGTTGCCACAATCGGTTCTGAATCAGACAGAAGCGGAGAGTCCGGAATCACCGCAGAACTTATCGAGAAATTCTACAATGCTTGCACAGCCTACGCCCAGTGGAAGGACAAGGCCAATGCAGAGATTCTTCCTTTCGGTGACAATACCGCAGCGGCATACGAGGCCTGCAATGCCGTAAAAGACAAGATATCGGACTTTTTCACAAGATGCAGACTTCTGTCTTTCGACAAGACCGTAGCGGAATCTGTCAATGTGGCTGTAACTGACATTGGCTCGATCGCTTCCTGCCCGATAGCAAAGCCTGCTGAGAGCGGAATTCTTCCTTTCGGTGGAATCAACCCTGCCTGGAAGCCTGCATTCGACAAGTTCCTCGCATTGACATTGGACTTCACCCCTGAAAACAAGGAGGGGATCAATGAGAAAGAATGGAATACCATTCTCGGCAAGTTCAATGCTTATGCTTCCTGGATTGGTTCCAAGGCAGGCTGTGAGGTGGAAAGTCTCGGTATCGAAAGAGTGGAGGAGATTCTGAAGGAGAACAGAAAAGACGAGTTGCTTGCCCTTGTGGAAAAGGACAAGGCATTGAAGGCAGAATCCGACTCCATCGACGATGTAAAGAAGCTGATGCTTTACTACAGAGACCTTTACAGGCTCCTGAAGAACTTCGTGCTTTTCGCTGATTTCTATTCGAGAGCGCCGGGTGTGCGTGCCATGTTCGAACTCGGACAGCTCTACATTGACCAGAGATGCTGCGACCTGTGCATAAGGGTTGCAGACATGTCCAAACACGCCGACATGGCGAGACTCAGCGGCATTTTCCTGATTTATTTCAAGTGTTCATCCAAGAAACTCGGAAAGTCGATGGACGCGGTAGCAGTAATGACAGACGGTGACATCAATGACCTGCGACCTGGCAAGAACGGTATTTTCTACGATCTGCAGGGCAACGACTACGATGCCGTCATCACGAAGGTTGTGGACAATCCAGTAAGCATCAAGCAGGCATTCTGGGCTCCATACCGCAAGGCCTGGGAGTTCTGCGGGCGAATCATCAACAAGTCGGCTGCCGACAAGGATGACAAGATCAATTCTGAGCTTCAGGGACAGCTTCAGAATGTCGCTGCTACAGCGCCTGCCGCTGCCGGAGCCGCTGCCCCGATCGACAAGAAACAGATATTCGACATCGCCAAGTTCGCCGGTATTTTCGCTGCCTTAGGCATGGCATTGGGATACATAAGCACGGCCTTCACCGACATTGCGGAGGTCATTGCCTCGACTCCTGGCGACAAGCTCCTGCTGATGACGCTCGGACTTCTGCTCGTGATTTTCGGCCCGTCCTGCTTCATCGCGTGGACCAAGCTCCGCAAGCGCAATCTCGGCCCTGTCCTCAACGCCAACGGCTGGGCCATAAACTCAAAGGTCCTCGTGAATGTAGTATTCGGCGGCAAGGTCACAAGCATTGCCAAATATCCGAAACTCAGACTCGCGGACCCTTATAAGCAGAAGACTGCGGCGTGGAAGATATGGCTTCCTATAGTCATAATCCTCCTTCTCATCGCCGCCTTCGCAGTTCTCTATTTCTGCGGCTGCCTGGACTTCATTCCAGCATTCCTGCAGCCAGCTCAGCCTTAAACTGACTGACTGCATCCACATCCTTCGTAAATTCGGTCGGACTGGTGTACACCTTAGCCAACACGGCTTCTGTCGCCTCCCAGCCGAATTTTTTCGTGTGCATTCCTTATGCCAAAAAGTCTGGCATTTCGTTTTCGGCACCTTGATTTCAGGTATTGGTGCCAGGCTTCAGCGTGGTGGCAACTTCTGGAGTGCCGCAAAATGGCTGTCACCCCGGAAGGGCGACAGCGGGAGATGATTCCTGGAGTTTGGCAAAGGGGCGGACAAGACGTAACCGCGGAGACGCTTACCGGACTATGATCGCTGGTCATTTAGCGCGACGCGCAAGTCGCTATAACTCAGCACTTTAACACTTTTCAGAGTTGTAATTTTCGCAACTCTGAAAATGGTTATATCGTTGACATTCAGAAGATTACGCGCTGCGCAATCTCATTCTCGAGACGTTATAGCAAGCAGGAAATTCTGAACTTTGACTTTACATTCTCAAAATAATTCCTATCTTAGGCGGACTTTTTTTAAGCAAAAATGAAAATGAAAAGGTTTATCATTACGTTAGCGGCCGTAGCTATGACATGCGGCGCAATGTTCGCCCAGAACAGGGGCGATATGTATGTTGGCGGAATTTTAGGCGTTTCCGGCGGATCCAGCAAGACCAGTGTTACAGTCGGCTCGACAACCATGAAAGGTGATTCCACGCCATCAGATACTGAATTCAATCTGACCGGCGAATTCGGATATTTCTTTGCAGACAACTGGAGAGTAAGCGGATCGCTCGGTTACGAACTGGTTTCATCCCCTACCAGCAAAAAGGACGGCAAGTGGCTGAAAGACAACACGAATATTTTTGCTATCGGACCAAGTATAGCTTACTATCTTAACGTAACCGGAAATCTGTATTACACACCGGTATTCGGCATCTGCGGTTATTTTGGACAATATAAATCAGACCTCACCTCATCTAAATTCCAGAAAAATGGAGTTACAGGATTCGGTATGAATTTCGCCATCGGCCAGTTTGAGTTCAGACCAACAGCACATCTCGGGCTGAGTGTAAATCTCTTGTCACTTGACTACGCTTACCTGAAGGTTAAAGGTGATGATTCCGATAATTATTCAACCACTTCAGCTGTACAGTTCAGTCTCGGCATCAAACCTACAGTAGGATTCCGCTACTATTTCTAGCACAAAGTTGATTGATAATATATATGACCAGTCTCTCCTGAGGCTGGTTTTTCGTTTTCGGCAAGTTGTCCGAAGGTACTTCAAGCCACTGGGGCAAAAACACTCCTTTTGCTCACGTCATTGGATTCGCGTGTGCGAATACGGCCTTGGAAAAGATGAACGTACTGGCCGGCCATGTAAAGTTCGTGTAGATTTCCTGCGAAGTTCCTGCGTTTTTCACTTAAAGACCTCTTAAAATTTCAAGGGCAAAACTACCACTCAGCCGCACAGAAGGCCAGTTGATGTTCTTTTTACACCTTGAACTTCGCTTAAAGTTCCTGCGTTTTTCGCTTAAAGTTCCTGCGTTTTTTTCCTGTGATCCTATTTGGATTTTCGCCAGATTTTACCCGTATCCAAAAAAATATCACCGGAATCTCGTAGTGTTGTCAAAAGTCTGGATACCTTCCAATCTTTTTGTTCCTCGGTTAGATGCTGAGGAAGATATTCAAAAAGAAGTTGGTTAATCTTGAATTTCGGAAGGCCATCATGTTCTTCCAATGCTTTTAGAATCAGATTACAACAGAATTCCTTACTAAAGCCTTTAGCTTTGCTATACTCCGCTTCCTGCTCCGTCGCTTGGGCAATGGATTTGGCCACAATCAGCGCATTCTTCCTGCCTTCCACCAGTTGCTTGCTGCGGAGCATCTTCACCGCCTCGGCCGATATAGGCTTGTGCTTCTGCACCCGGTCCAGCAGAATGACTGTCTCCAAATCCAAATCCGTGTGCTTGATGAGCATCAAACTGTAGTCCAGGTCAAGGACATTCCGCGTGACGCGCAAATCGCTACAACTCAGCACTTTAGCACTTTTCAGAGTTGTGGTTTTTGCCACTCTGAAAACAGTTAAATCACTGATACTTAACACCTTACAGAGTGCGCCAAACATACTGAAAACTTAATGCGTCAAGACGTAACCGCGGAGACGCTTACAACGACTCTCATCAATACGGACAAATGAAACGTTAATCCTGATAATAGTTTACCAATCGGACAGATTTTGTCCGTAGTACCCCGCCTTCTCACGGACAAGTAAGTTTAAAATATAACTTGTCCGGGCTAAAACGTTTTCTCACGGACATGTTCCCATATTTCACAGACAAACGAGTCACGGATATGTTCCCGTTTTACACAGATAAGTTCCCACATGCCTCACAAGTTTTTTCCTAAACCACCCTTACCCTCTTAAGCCAAGTTCCGAAAGAAAGCGCAACAATAAGCAAAAAAGAGGCTGACCCAAAAGGGTTGGTCTCTTTTTTATATAGGGTGTCGGAAGGC
>ERZ1026929.597-NODE-597-length-17575-cov-8.426370_pt1 | contig 17575 bp, 18 predicted proteins | sample MGYA00519463_ERZ1026929 | MGnify/ENA primary metagenome ERZ1026929 (study PRJEB26926, sample SAMN06164829) | human gut metagenome | biome: ENVO:00009003; feature: ENVO:2100002; material: ENVO:00002003 | host: Homo sapiens | place: USA | collected 2012 ... | reverse complement strand
GAGATGTCTTAGGGTCTCGTGGGCTCGGAGATGTGTATAAGAGACAGGCCCCAGCCGGGGCCCCACCAGGGATCGTACCACGGGCTGTACCACCCTGCGTACCAGGGCCGGTACCAGGCATTCCAGCCGAAGCTCCAGCCCCAGCTGCCGATCGAAAACGACAACCCCCACGGCCAGTTCCAGCCGTAATACCACGGATCAAGCAGCACGACCGAGGTTCCCCACGATCCGAACATCGAAGTGATGTACTTGGGCTCGACCCACACCTCGTCACCCATGACGATGACGTTGTAGAAGGCCGGATCGTAGGCCGAGGCATAGGTGAATGCCGAACTGTAGCGGGCATTGATGTAGCTCGAAGGCATCCGGTAGGTCGGCGACTCGAAGCCCCGCAGGCGGCGTGCATAGGCGCTCTCGTAGTCATCGGCCAGGATGCTCTGGTAGGGATTCGAATCGGCGTTCCGGTATTCGTAGTAGTCATTTTCTGCCGCAGCGGCCTGGGCCTCGGCGATCCGGGCCTCCCACTCGGCTCTGCGCGCCTCGGCTTCGGCCTTCTTGGCCTCGGCCTCGGCCTGCTGTTTGCGTGCGATCTGCGCGCGGTCGTGCTGAACATACAGGTCGTCGCCGGCATACCCCGACGCGGCGTAATATGCCGACGAGCAGCTTGCGAGACCCGCAGCCGCGACGACGGCGGCAATCCATAATCTCAACTTTTTCATGGCTCACTCGTTGTTTGCGTTAGTTCTGTTCATGAACAGAACGAAAATCGTACCGGTTTTAGTATCGGCTTTCACCTCTATAAACGGGTGCGGAGGGGAAATACTGCGCCGCACCGGCAAGCGGCCCAAGCCCCCGGATACAAAGATAGGAATTAAATCAGGCAAAGAGCGGAAAACGGAGCCGTCCGAAGAAAAAAATCAAAAAAATCGAAAATTTCCGGCAAAAAATAGCAGTTTCCGAAAAATATGTCTATATTTGCAGTCCCAAAACGGAAGTTTCGGGGAGGGGCGAAACAAAGAGTAGCCTCGCAATATAAGGAGAGATGCCGGAGTGGTCGATCGGGCCGCACTCGAAATGCGGTGTACGGGCAACTGTACCGGGGGTTCGAATCCCTCTCTCTCCGCAAAGAAAAAAGTGTGAATCAAGCGTTTGCAAGATTCACACTTTTTTTTTCATCCAATAGCCCAATCCGTTTCCTGGCCGCAATACGGCTGAAAAAGTCAGCCCGACCGTGTAACATTATTCATGGTTTCGTATCTAAATGAAAAAAGATCGAAGCCATGAACAAGTTAATTTGTAAAGCCGGGCTGCTGTATGCAATACTGTTGGGAATAACGGATACATGTGTTGCACAATCTTTTTCTGTCCAACGTACGGGGCACGGAAAGCAGGCAGTTATTCTGATACCTGGATTTGCGTGTTCCGGAGATGTATGGGATCAAACCGTCGATACCCTGCGCCATGATTACACCTGTTATGTCTTAACCATGCCCGGTTTTGCAGGGACCGCGCCAGAGGCAAAGCCCTCATTTGCCAATTGGACCAGGCAGATTGTCGATTTCATTCGCCATGAAAATATAGAAAAACCCATACTGATCGGGCACAGTATGGGCGGTGGTTTGGCGTTGAACATCGCATCGACCCAGACAAACCGGATAAAGAGTATTGTGGTTGTTGATGCACTCCCTTGTCTGGCGGCTGTCTATAATCCGGATTTTCAATCAAGAGAAATATCGGACGATGAACGGACAAAAGCCGGAGCCGGAATGCTCGGCATGAGCGATGAGCAGTTCCGCAGGCAAGCATACATCAGTGCAACAGCCCTTACAACGGATTCACTTCGTTATGACGATCTGGTCAAATGGAGTCTGTCTTCCGACAGAATGACCTACGCGAGAATGTATTATGACTATTCCAATGTGGATTTAAGATCTGCCGTCGAGAATATTTCGGTTCCGACATTGGTCTTACTGGAACATCCGTTCAAGAAAATTGCCCCGATCATTGAGCGGCAGTTCGGCAATCGGCCGAACCTTGAATTGAAATATGCGAACAAAGGCCTGCATTTTATTATGTTTGATGACCGGGAATGGTATATCCGGCAGATTATGGACTTTCTAAATGACTGATCGTGAATTTCGAGGATATATACAAGGCCTACTGGGACAAGGTATTCCGATTGTGTATGGGCTATTTCAATGATTATCCCCTTGCCCAGGACCTGGCACAGGACGTTTTTGCCCGTGTATGGCAATATCTCCCCTCCTTCAAGGGTGAATCATCCGTGGGAAGCTGGATCTTTCGCATTGCCACCAACATCTGTTTGCGTCAAGGCGAACGTCAGAGAAGAATCTCTCAATCGGAAGTCCCTCCCCCCGACGTGTCGGTTGAAGCAGCGGATGACCGCTCAATGCATGTGCAGGCCTTGTATAAGGCCATATCCGGGCTTTCAGAGACGGACCGCCTGATCATCTCGCTTTATTTGGAAGATTTGAAACAATCGGAAATAGCTCAGATCACGGGTATGTCGCAAGTAAACGTACGTGTAAGGATACACCGGATCAAATCCATATTGGCAAAAAAATTACGCGGGAATGAAGAATGATATCGACATAAAATCCTTATGGAAAGGGCAGCAGGTTCCTGTCATCGATTTGTCTGCGGTCCGTAAAAAGATAAAATATTTCAGAATGCGCAGAATGGGAGAGTCCTGTGCAGTTATTATGCTCATGATGCTGGCCTTGGCTTCAGGAGTGACTGTCTGGATACATTGGCCTCCCTTGCTGTCTGTTACCAAAGCTGGAATTATTCTACTATCCATTGGCTTCATGCTGCCGGTCCTATCCTACGGCAGACTGCTTCGTCTTTACTATGGATTAAAAACAGACTGCTCCAACGTCGATTATATGAGCAATCTTTTGAAAATCAAAAAGCAGGAACATAGACAGCAACATATCGTGCTGAACCTGTATTTTTTGTTCCTGTCGTTGGGCTTCTCGTTCTATACTTATGAATATACATTCTACCATTCATCTCCCCGGGGAATAATCGCATATTCGGTCTTATTGTCATGGATCTCCCTGAACTGGTTCGTATTCCGACCGTACATCATAAAAAAACGCAACCGCAGGTTTTCCAAACTGGTGAAATGCATCGAAAGCCACAGGGACATACTGATGAAACATTGACCGCACGGGATAAAAGATGCCTCCGGCACAACCAGCTGCATGCATTCCCGCAATCGGGACCTTTGCAGGAACAAAAAACAGAGAGGGTCGGTCCTTAGACGGAACCGACCCTCTCTCTGTTCAAACGAGGCGGCATCTACATGAAGCAACCCTCCTCGAGCGGCGTAAGATCTTCGAGAACCTGCTTGATATGCTGCTCGTGCGAACGCGGGCAGATCAGCAGGGCATCCGGCGTATCGACCACGATATAGTCGTGCAGCGAATCCACGACGACGACCTTTTTGCCGACAGCCTTGACCAGGCTATCGGTCGTATCGTAGAGTTTCGAGTAGGCCGGCACGACGTTGCCGTCGGCGTCCTTTGCCGAGAGTTCGTAAAGCGAGCCCCAGGTTCCGACATCGTTCCACCCGAAATCCGAAATCCGCACGAAGACATTATCGGCACGTTCCAGAACACCATAGTCAATCGAAATCGACGGACAGCGCGCAAAGATCTCCTCCACGGAGTTATGCTCCTCGGGCGTAGCAAATTGGTCAGCTTGCCCGGCAAAGAGGCCGTAGACCTCCGGCAAATGGCGTTCGAGAGCCGTGAGGATGCTCCGCGCCGACCAGACGAAGATACCGGCATTCCACAGGTAATTGCCGGCGGCCAGATAGCTCATGGCGGTCTTCAGATCGGGCTTCTCGCGGAACGACGCAACGGGCGAGATCTCCTCGGCGGATGCAGTCTGGATGTAGCCGTAGCCCGTATCGGGACGCGAGGGACGAATCCCAATGGTAACCAGCGCGTCGTGCGTCTCGGCGAACTCCATGCAGGAGGTGATGTTGCGGCGGAACTCCTCCTCATCGAAGATGAAGTGGTCGGAAGGCGCCACGACCATCGTCGAATCAGGGTGCAGTGCCCGAAGGCGGAAGGCCGCATAGGCAATGCAGGGAGCCGTATTGCGTCCGACGGGCTCGCACAGCACCTGTTCGGGCCGGAGCTCGGGGAGCTGTTCGAGGACCAACTGCCGGTAGGCGGCATTCGTGACAACCAGGAAGTTATCCGCCGGGATAATCGGCGCAAAACGCTCGAATGTATGGCGGATGAAGCTCTTCCCGGTGCCCAGAATATCGAGGAACTGCTTGGGAAGATGGCGTCGGCTGGCCGGCCAGAACCGGCTGCCGATACCTCCGGCCATGATGACGCAGTAACGGTTGTTGGCTGTCATAAGCCCTGTCGATTTATCGCTCGGCCCGCATCGGGTTTTCCAGGAAGTCCTTGTAGGCAAGGCGGATGCCGTCCTCAAGTTCGGTCTTGTAGGTCCAGCCCAATGCCGTGGCCTTCGAGACGTCGAGCAGCTTGCGCGGCGTGCCGTTCGGCATCGAGGTATCCCAGCGGATCTCGCCCTCGTAACCGACAACCCTGGCAACCAGTTCGGTCAGCGCCTTGATCGTCAGTTCCTTGCCCGTACCGGCATTCACCGTCTCGTTGCCCGAGTAGTTGTTCATCAGGAAGACGCACAGATTGGCCAGGTCATCCACATAGAGGAACTCACGCAGCGGGCTGCCATCGCCCCAGCAGGTCACGTAGGGAAGCCCCTGCACCTTGGCCTCGTGGAAGCGGCGGATCAAAGCCGGAAGCACATGACTGTGCGTCGGGTGGTAGTTGTCGTTCGGACCGTAGAGGTTCGTCGGCATCACGCTGATGTAGTCCGTGCCGTACTGACGGTTCAGAAACTCGCAATACTTCAGACCCGAGATCTTGGCCAGCGCATAAGCCTCGTTGGTCTTCTCCAACTCCGAGGTCAGCAGGCACGACTCCTTCATCGGCTGCGGAGCCATGCGCGGGTAGATGCACGACGAGCCCAGGAACTCCAGCTTCTTGCAGCCGTTCTGCCAGGCGGCGTGGATGACGTTCATCTCGAGGATCATGTTGTCGTACATGAAGTCGGCCAAGGCGCTTTGGTTGGCCTCGATACCGCCGACCTTCGCCGCTGCGAGGAAGACGTATTCGGGACGCTCCTCGGCAAAGAAGCGCTCTACGGCCTCCTGACGCGTCAGATCCAGCTCCTTGTGGGTCCGGGTAATGATGTTCGTATAGCCCTGGCGCTGCAACTCGCGGACAATGGCCGAACCGACCATGCCGCGGTGTCCGGCGACATAGATTTTTGCGTTTTTCTCCATCATAAGGCGTCCTATTTTACGATACCCTTCTCGAGGTACTCGGCCAGGTTCGTGCGGATCTCATCACCGGCACGCTCCACGGCCACTTTTGCCATGTCGGCATCGACCATGATCTTCACCAGCTGCTCGAACGAGGTCTTCGTGGGATTCCAGCCCAGTTCGGCCTTGGCCTTCGAGGGATCACCCCACAGGTTTACGACATCCGTCGGACGATAGAAATCGGGCGACACCTCCACCAGCACACGGCCCGTGGCCTTGTCGATACCCTTTTCGTTCTCGCCCTCGCCGACAAACTCCAGCTCGATGCCCACGTATTTGAAGGCAAGATAGCAAAATTCCCGGACAGAGTGCTGCTCGCCCGTGGCAATTACGAAATCTTCGGGCTTTTTGTTCTGCAGAATCAGCCACATGCACTCCACGTAATCCTTGGCATATCCCCAGTCGCGCAGCGACGAAAGGTTACCCAAGTAGAGTTTGTCCTGCTTGCCTTGAGCGATACGGGCGGCTGCGAGGGTGATCTTGCGCGTCACGAAGGTTTCGCCACGACGCTCGGACTCATGGTTGAAAAGAATACCCGAGCAGCAGAACATATTGTAGGCTTCGCGGTACTCCTTGATGATCCAATATCCATAGAGCTTGGCTACGGCATAGGGACTGTAGGGATGGAACGGGGTCTTCTCGTTCTGTGGAACCTCCTCAACCTTGCCGTAAAGCTCCGAGGTCGAAGCCTGATAGATGCGGCAGGTATCGGCAAGTCCGCACTGGCGAACGGCCTCAAGGATGCGCAGCACACCCGTAGCATCGACGTCGGCCGTGAACTCCGGAGCATCGAACGAAACCTGTACATGGCTCTGAGCCGCCAGGTTATAAATCTCATCGGGACGTACTTTTCCAACGACCTGCAGAATACTCATCGAGTCGCCAAGGTCGGCATAGTGCAGGTGGAAATGCGGTTTGCCTTCCAGATGGGCGATACGTTCGCGGAAGTCGGTCGACGAACGGCGGATCGTGCCGTGGACGTCATAACCCTTTTCCAACAAGAGTTCCGCCAGGAACGAGCCGTCCTGGCCCGTAATCCCGGTGATTAAGGCTGTTTTCATTTTTTAAGAAATAAAATGTTTTGGAATATTGCTAATGATGCAATAGGAAGAGTGCAATGATTCTGAGATCAGCGATATGCATTACAACTCGGATATGAAAAGAAGAAAGTAAGCCAAGACTATCTTTGGGATACCTCGGCAAAATCTAATAATTAACGCCCTGCAACATGAGCATTATGGCGTTTACGCTGCCACTCTTGCCACAAAAGACGAGGTAATGAACCTAGAATACCAGCACATCGCGCCAATTGTTTACGCGGCTCCTTAAAGATACGGTGTACGAATTCAAGGTGACAGCGAATCATCCATTGAGGTGCTCGGGAGACTTCTGTTCCACTGAAGAACTTGAACGCCGCCCCGACAGCAATCATGACACCATGGTGTAAATAAGGCTTCAGCCGACTCATGAAGATCTCCTGCTTGGGAGCTCCAAGAGCGACCCAAATGATATCGGCACCATCAGCCTCCACCATGCGGGCGATCTCCGGATAGTCGAACTCCTCTACCTTACGGAACGGCAGCTCAACAAATTGCATCTGTGCCACATCGGGGTTTTCATGGATGAGATTCTCTTTGAGCCCGTCGAGAATGGCCTGCGATGTTCCCATGAAGATCATGCGATACTTGCGGCTGCGAATGATGTCCATGAAGATCTGACTGCCGCAATACTGCTCAAAGCGCTTCCCATAGATCCATCGGATGTAGAGCGGGACATAGCTGCTGTCGCAGATGGAGAACATGCCGCCGTTTACGACCTTGAGATATTCGGGATCCCGGTTTGCGGTATTGAGGATAACGCCGTCGGCCACACAGATGTAGTTGGCCTCATTCTTTTGCAGTAGTCGCGCGATATTTTCGTGTACGGTCTTCTTATCGAACTCGTAACGAATGTTGAAGTAGTATTCCATAAAAAATATCACCAAGACTTGAAATCTATTACCAATTTTTGAGTATTGACAATTTTTCAATTCCTCGGTATGCTTTGCAATAAACCTTGAACTAAATCATCCCATTTTTGATAAATCACCGCTGTAGAATATTCGCGCAAAAGTTTGTCATGTGCCTTTTCTCCTAAACGAGCAATCTCATTCGGATTATTCCAAAGAGCAATCACTTGTCGCTCCAGATCGTCAACATCCCCCGACACAAATAAACGACCGATTGCGGTATCACCTTCTCCAATAATCTCCGTAAAACCGCCATGCTTGGGACCGATAGCCGGCTTACCAAATTGAGCCGCTTCGAGAATTGCCATAGGAAACCCCTCGTAACAACGACTTGGAATTACCAAGAACCGAGCATCTTGAATAAAATCCGATAAAGCTTTACCCTTCAGATACCCCATCAAACGGACATTTTTCGGCGTTTCTACATCATTTGGCATCCGCTGGGCTCCAGCAAATCGAAACTGAATCTCTGGATAACGCCGAGCCACCTCAATCAACAAGTCGTACCCTTTCTCATAACTCAATCGCCCCACATAGGCAATATAACTACCTAATGTTGATTGGAAATTGGCAGAACAAGGGATACTATTCGGAATGACAACTATCTTTCCAGCCTCAAATCCGGCTTGTATCAACTTCTGTCGCTGAAAATCGGTAATACAAGCAAACCGATCAACGCATTTGCGATAAGCTGCCGAATATCGGGCCACTGCATTTCGCGCCGCATATCCGACCGATTTCAATAGCGAATGCTCACAATTATAACGTATGCATCCCAATTCGTGCCCCTTCTCCAAGCACAATTCGCAAGGCTTTCCATCCCGCATGAACAAACCCGTGGGACAAATCAAGCGGAAGTTATGAACAGTCATCACAACCGGAACTCCAGCCTTTTTGCACTCAAACAAAGCAGCAGGAGAGATAAACGGGTACAGATTGTGCACATTCACAACATCCGGACGCTCCGCCTTTAGAATTCTTCGCATCCCACAAACACCTTTCGGGCTGTACAACCCAGCCAAGAATCCATGAATCTTTCCTACCAATGAATCCCGGCTATCAGCTGTCGACATTCTCAACTGCACAACTTGATGGCCGTGTTCAGTCCACATGGCCACCATCTGATCAACAACAGACTCCTCTCCCGAATACTTACCGTAATCGTTGTGAACAAGCAAAATCTTCCGAAATACTTTTGTCATTCAGACCTGTTTATAATAATCTATAGTTAGAATCTCGCGTATCTCCAATTTTCTTTGCAGGATTACCAACCATTATAGAATAATCATCAATAACGCCTTTTATAACTGCTCCAGCTCCAATTATACAATATTTCCCAATAATACTACCCGGCAAGACAATAGCGCCAGCTCCAACAAGAGAGTGGGCTCCCAATATTACTGAACGGGAAGCTTGTTTGTCAAAAGTTTTTCTATCACATGAAGGCATAATATTACGAGCCTTGTAACGCCTCAAAAAAGACCAATCATGGGTCAAAACAATTGCATTAACTGATATACCGCATCCTTCTTCGATAGTTAGGCCTCCTGACGGATCAATATATGCAGATAAATCAAGTGAAGCCGGTCGGCCTACAAACTTTACTCCAATAAATTGATAAGATTGAACTATCAAACTTATATATAATTTATGACTTATTACTCGACTACAAAAAGCCAAAAGTCTGAAAAAATAAAATAAGAGTCGTTTCATGATTGATGTTTTGAGATTATAATATGCCTTATTTTAGATGGGCAGACTGCCAACAAAAAGAACATTATTAATCTGATATTAAAAGGATTATAACACAAACCTATCATTACTTCTCGTATAGTTTCCTCCCGTTCGCCAAATCTGATTGCAACAGAAGCCCTCATTCTATGCCAATGAGATATGTAATGCCTCAATCCAATTACAGACGAATGAGACTTGTATAACTGCAATAATGATTTTCCAACCGGATCGTTTCTATCTTGTCGCCTTGGGGGCAAATGAGTATAATCATAACCTTCTCCTAAATTATAAATAGCTAATGGCGTTTTACAGAATGCTATTTGCCCTCTAATAGAAAGCCTTGCCCATGTTAGCAAATCTTCTCCTGATTTTATACCAACCGGAAATCCTCCTATTGCCTGTATCGCATTTTTCTTCACCATAATGGCAGATGTCCACAAGGGAGGATGAGAGCAACAAGCTACCTCGAAATAATTGGACAGAATACCATCCTCGCCAGTAAATGGCAATTTCCGTATAATGGTCGGCGATGTTTTCCCCGATATATCCCGAAACTCATAATTGCAGGCAAAAACGCTGCATTCTGGATATTTCAGAGAAAGTTGATATTGCGTAGCCAAATACTCCGGTTTCCATTCGTCATCGGCATCCAAAAATGCAATCAGCTCTCCATTTGCTTCTTCAATTCCTCGATTCCGAGCGGCAGAAACTGCTGCATTCTGTTGATGAATCAGCCGAATTCTTGAGTCTTTAATTTTTCCAACTTCAGCAACACTATTATCTGTGGATCCATCATCAACGATCACGATTTCAAAATCGCTAAATGTCTGATTTAAAACAGACAGCAATGTACATACAATATATCTCTCCTTATTATATAAAGGAATAATCACTGATATCATAAGCCTATCTACCTCCAGAAATAAAAGCATAAAACCGGGGATTCTTTGTTTTAAAAAAGATCCCAATCAAAATGCAAGTACAAATTGTTATTAATGGAGCGGCCAAATAAACAATTATAATGGCAGAATCTGACCCTCCCAGAACTATTAACAAACTCTTTTTTATTCCTGTTAGTAAAGGTTCATGAGCGACATAAATAAAAAAGGAATAATTCGCACATTTCTTTATTAGAAAGGAATTCTGGATTTTAATACAATCATACATTCTCCAAAAACATATGATTCCTAGTATGATTCCCATACAATGAAAGAAGTATCCCCATTCATAATAAACGACAAAGCAACAATACCCCCCCCAAATAGTTAATAATAAAACATTAACTATTGAATTAGAATACACCCGGCACGGGAACTCACATTGTTTTAATGCTATATATGCACCAATTGTAAAAAAAAAGAGAGACTCTATTTGAATTAAAAATTGAATTCCATTTACCCAAAAAAAGAATAACCCAACGAGGACAAAAAGCCCACCAGTCCTCACAAGCCAATAAATGATAGGGCTAAAAATAACAAGAATTAACAAATTCCGAAGAAACCACAACTGATATGCCCCAATTGAATCAAAAAATATAGCACATAGGATTTGACCAAAGTTATAATCAACCACTACATTTAGATTTTCTATATAAGCATTCACCAATAAATAAATCAAGCCTCCCCAAATACTCCAAAATAAATATGGACAGAATAATGAATATAGTCGTTTCTTTATTTTGTAACTAAAGAATGCTTTTAACGGCTTTGATATATGTTGAAAAAATAGATATCCTGATATCATAAAAAACATCGGGACTGCAATTCGCGTTAATTCTCCTGTAACAAGTTGTTGTACTTTCAAAATAACACCTGAAGATATAGACATTAATTGGCTGTGTAATAAAACAACCAACATCATTGAGAAAAAAGAGATTATTCTAATTTTCTCACTAAGATACGCTGTCATATTTAGACAATTCGATAAATCTCAAGAAAAAACCAATAAAAATAAATGGAATAATTAATGAAGTCATTGAATGAGAGACAACATTATCAAAGCCCATAGAAAAAGCCGTTCCTGCCAAACTTGCGACAGACATTATTCCACAGATTTTGACCCAGAAATTAACTCGCCTACGCCATATATAGGCAAAAGCTTTAACAACAACAGTCAAATAAAACAAACATATCAGTACCAATCCAACAATTCCAGTATCACATAGAATTTGAACATAATCATTGTGTAATAAAGCGGGAGCATTTGTATCCAATGCGTACATTTTAACAAAATGAGAAGTCGTACCCAACCCTGCGCCAATAATAGGATTCGGTTCATAAAACTTCGCCAATACAAGATTCCAAAGAAATTCTCGTCCTGATGTTTGAATATTATCAAAGTTTAAAACATCTCTATTCATGAGATCTGTAACTTGGATTAGTCCTGCATTGGGGCCAAAAAACTTTTCATTAACACTTGGCACATACAAAATTATTCCAATAAAAAAGATTGCTGCAATTACAATATAAGGTATTGATTTTAGTCTATATCGGGACAAAACAAAAAAGCTTGCAACTAGGGTCATTCCCCCAAGCCCGGTTCTTACAACCTCTAACAATGTTGATAATAGCAACCATGCAGCCCCATACAGATATATTTTTCGTCGTGTAATCCAATGTAAAATAAAGAAAACAATGAATATTGCGGTAAAATAATCAGCAAGTCCCGCATACTTTAGAAACATATTTCCAATAGGAGAGAAATACAACCAAGGCATAAATACGGCACTTACACCTCCTATTAGCAATGCATAAACAACTGCATATTTTGCAATATATTTTAGGCAATAGTATAAATCATATTTCCCATTTATAGCACTGTATCCCAACCATAATGACAATAGCGGAATCATATACTTAATAAGTAGAAGTATTGCATCAAAATAAGACTGAGAATATATAGCAGCAATAACCAGCCATAAAAAAAACAATAAATACGCTCCTACTATTAAATCTATTTTAATATTTAAACGGCCTATTATTAGAAGATTAATTAGGACTAGAAAATAAAAACCATACTTAACCAAAGAAAACTGCCCCAAAAAGAAGGGAGCTGTACATATTATAAATATCAAGAAAAACATTTCTCGATTCATATAATATGAGCTATTCCTATTTTCCGGATTCTTAAGCAATCGATATTTATTAAAACCAGGCGTAAATATTCGAATAGAAATAACTATAAAAACAATCAATCCTATCAAATTTAAGAATAGGCTCATCTTTTCACTTGTTCATATAGATTATTAAATAATTGAGAATAATCACTAAAATTGTATCGAGACACATACTCGATCGCAAACGATGAATATTGATACCACAAATTCACATTATTAAGTAACAATAATATTTTATCCGACATGGATTCTATTGAATCAATGTCATGCAATAGTCCAACCTTACCATCTCGAACAACTTCAGGTAACCCTCCAGCTCGAGAAGCCACAACAACACACCCTCGAGCCATTCCTTCAATAGCCGTTAACCCAAAGCCTTCACTACGTGATGGCATCAATAGAACATCAATCTGATCATAATACTGCATCAAAGTCTCCTGCGGTTGACGGCCAACAAATTCCACTGATTCAGAAACACCTGCAGCCCGAACTTGTTGCTCCATTTTTCCGCGTAAGGAACCGTCTCCGACTACCAATAACCGAACCTCGGGATGAGAAGTCTTTACCTTTGCAAAGGCTGGCACAACTAGGTCCATACCTTTGATCGACTCCAATCGACTTACCACCCCGATGGTCATCGGACAATTCACCGTAGTTCTTTTTTGAGCAATAGGAAGGCTGGCTGGCAGCGCATTGTAAATAGTGAAATGATTGTGCTTTTTCAGCGAGAAATCTTTATCGTAAAGTTGCGAACTTCCAAAAAACGAACGTTCTGCCGATTCCGTAATACACGTGAACGCTCTTACGCAATGCTGCTGTATAAAATGGACCAGTTTCAGGTTTGGGTAAATATCAGCCGCCGTATGAGCAGTGGTAAGGATTTGTCGCACTCCCAACAAACGCAATAGCAAGATGGGGATCGCTCCCGGGGCCATATATTGAACATGGGCGACATCGGGTTTATATTGTTTAAGAACGGATTTCAGCCCTTTATACAAGAATAGAATACCCCTCCAACCACCGATTCGTATCCCATCAGGTCTCAAGCACACGACCGTACACCCCGCCGATTGAAAACGAGAAACCATATCTTCGCCGTGTTCAAAATAACACACGGTCACAACCCGATGTTCGCCGGCTATAAGAGCCTGCACAAGATTCAATGTTTGTACCTCGGTTCCACCGGTCATCAGACAGGGAATACATATCAAAACAGTCATTGCGAAAGACGATATTTCAGTTTATGCATATAATAACAAATAGTTGGCATCGGATCTTTCCGATTGAAATTGAGTTGACATCCAGTTCTAATGAAGTCATGCCACCATTGCATTTTAGATAATGTCCCATCCTTGACATGGCAATAATCCGTTGACAAATCCATCATATACGTATCTTTAACACGTAATTGCGACTTCTTTCGATCATCAAACAACAAAGCTGGAAGATTCACGCCACTGGCAGTTGCCACATAAGCAAGACCATCGTGACGGAAATTAAATTCCATGAAATAGTTTTTATCTTTCCGATGCAATAACTCCACACTGAAAGGACCATAATATCCGATCGTATTCATAAACTTTACAATCGGAGTTGTATCAATATGAAATTTGTCAATTGATTGGAATAAGCCAAAAGAGCAGGGACTATAAATCGTCGGATAATGTCTGATTTTTTTAATTCCACCCGGGACATAGACGCCATGTTCTGTCCGAACCCCAATCAGATTGATCTCATACTCCTTCTCAATATATTCCTGTACGATGAACAACGAACATGAAGATGTCTGCTGTAGACTGCTCTCGACCTCATGATAATCCGTACAAATATGGATATCTGATTTTTCACCATGTGTACTGTTTGCCGGCTTCAGCAACAAAGGATACTCTAACTCTTCCGGAAATTGGGTTCCTCGCTTATATATAAAGGACATGGGAATTGTGAATCCACATTTTTGAGCCAATAAACATTGCACATCTTTATTCATCACACTCCCTAATTGGGCGCCCCGCATCGGCGTAATATAAAACCTGCTTAACACATCCTCATGAGAGTCAATAAATTGCGCAGCGCCATCATTTGTACATATCAGAACTTGATCTTTCGCTTCATTGGCAATTTTTTGCAAGATAGGCAGGCAATCCTCCACATTGTCGAGATGAAATACCTGACTTTTCTTGAGATACCGACTCTTCGATACGAATAGTCTATCCTCCACCCCCACCAGCAACAATGTTATATCCACATGCACCTCACCAAGACTTCGAATCAATCCCAAGGTATTATTAAAGGGATCCCCAATAATAATCGCATGCAAATTACTTCTTTTCATTGTTTCTCCACAAAATAGAGTTCTTTCATCCAACAACTTGCCTTGACAAACACATTGGGAAGCACTCCGCTCCAAAGCTCCTCGCATGGAACATCCAGCATGGAGGGGAGAACTTTCATCTAATGTTAGTTTATCCTATCAACGCACGCCCTATCTTGAATTTCATTATGGCATGAGAGATAAAATAGGATATAATGAATGCTATTGCAGCAAAAGCAAATGGGAATAAATAAATATGCGCTTCGGCCCAGTCTGCTAACGGGAAAACATATTGGGCTGTAGACGAAAGCATATACAGCTCCACCCAATTGTGAAATATGTAAATTCCGAAACTAGATGCACTCAACTGAATCAACAGATTAGTCTCTCTAAATTTATGGAATGGAATTTGTTTGCAAATATACCATATTATAAAAATCCCAGATAAAGACGCTAGTGTTCCACAGAGGGTGTGCTCGCCGTATTCCGTGTAATACGTTATACCTGTCAAGATATATATAACAACCAAGGCCCATAATAAATGATACCTATGTATTGCCTCAAATATTTCATTATAATACTGATAAACAACCATCCCCAGCACAAACCAACAGAGCCATAAAGAAACATTATGCAAACCCAAAATCATAGGCATAAATTTACCTGCCAGAGACAAAACAAACAATACAAGCAATAATAATATTTTCCCAATCCTCCCATGGGAAAATATTATTGTCCTGAACAAATAACTTACAATAAAACATAAGAACAACATAGGTAAATACCACAGATGCCAATATGCCCATCGATAAAAAGGTTCATAACTTAAGCTATTTGTCGTCACCATAAACAGAATGGTAAAAACAAAAAAAGGTATCATTAGGCGTTTAAACTTATGCCATGCCATTATCCAGAACGAATCATATTTTTTACGATCCAACTGACGTCCAAATAGATATCCAGATATCACAACAAACATCGGCATTGCAATATTAATCAGATATGACTGATTAAAGAGTTCATATTTACTGCGATAAATAGTAGCAACAGACTCAGGTAGATGACAGGCGTAAGTCATCCCATAGGCATGGAAAAATACCACAATTATGATAGCCAATAATCGAAGGATGACTATATCTAGTTGTAAATTTGATTTTATCATAGTATTCTAAATTACATAAAGCTACTATTAGCAAAATAATAGATTGTTAGATGTCTATTATCGACGATTCAAATTTAGTTACTTCAAATTGACATATATCTCAAACGTAAACTCATACGATCTTATGATACCTCTTAAAAGGAAACGTTTATACTTCCAATACCCAGCACAAGACGTTGACTGCATTCTTATCTTACTCAAAATATGAATAATACATCGTTCTAGTCTATCATTAACTTCCTATAAACAATAGAATAAGATTCAATGAAGTTGTTATCTGACTTTGAAATATAATTCTGTTTTGTTTTGATTCGCTTTTAATAACATTCTCGGGAGGACTCCACTCCATGGTTTCCCACACGGAGCTAAGGGTGTTACATACAGATTAATTGCACGAAGTTTCAATAAATGTTCTTCCGCAGTCATTTTTAATCGCTTGGCATTTTTCCAATCAAGATCCCAAACATTGTAATACCACAACCACACACAATATTCATATATAGAGACCATTCTCGGTAACAATTCTTTCACAATTGAACCAGTCTTAACGTGATCACACCAACCTTCTCCCCAATGTGGTACAAAAACAGCCTCCGGATCCAAATCATGAATCAAATCAGACAACCTCCTAGTTTCCTCATTGTTTCTGTCAATATTTCCATCAGGATAGGACAAGTAATGAATATTAGATTCCGGAACTCCTAAAATGTGCATTGCATTCAATGCCAAGGAATGGCGCGCAACAATGATCTCGTCCTTGGATAAGTTACAACAATAACTATGCGATTGTTCTCCGCCTGTCATAAAGACAACATGTGGAATTTTACCTTCAGCAACAAGTCTGACAATCAAGCCTCCACAACCGAGCACCTCATCATCAGGATGTGGAGCAACGATTAAGACAGAAGAAGGACAAGACAAAAAAGGTTTATTATGGCTCAATACATGAACAAGCAGAACCCGCAGTCGTCTAATCACATTTTTTACCATACAACACCGTAAATTAAACTCGCCTCAATAATCTAATAAACCGCTCAATTTTAGCATAACCCACAGTTCGATATATCGCTAACTTTAACTCTACAAACCATCTCCTTTTATGGGGGACACTAAGTTCTTTACAATACCTCAAATATATTTCATCAGCGCCCATCACAGCTTTTGAAAAGTAAAGTTTAAAATAATAGTAGTAGTCATCTTCTATCTTTGAAATTATTCTCGTATCATTAGGAAAAACATCTTTGAAGTGAAATAACTTTTTTTCTGCCGAATGTAAAGTTGAGATTAAATGAATTTTGTCCATTTGGGCAAATTGAGACGAACCTTCACGTTCAAGATATAAGTAACATCCTTCCGACGAGAGCATTCCTTTTTGAGTAACCCATAACGTTTCACAGAAATAGAAACTATCTTCATAATACTCGTCTACCGGAAATACAATACTTTTCACTGATTCCCAACGATATATTGTCCCACAGCAAAGTCCCGATAGTTTTTTATTATAAAAGAAAGATAGAAAACAATCCTTGGGAATTACAATATTATCCGTTACTTCGAAATTTCCATATGTAGCACTGCTTGTTCTATAATTACCAAACTCATCTACTCTCATAATTGAAAAAGCCACCCAATCAAGGGTATCATCTTCGACCAAATATCGGATATTCTTTTCCAATGTATCCGGAGTCAGGCAGTCATCTCCATCAACAAACGTGATATATTCTCCTTTTACAGACTCAAGAGCATAATTTCTTGCACGAGCAGTTCGCCCATTTTCTTGATGCTTTACGATGACTCGATTATCTGTTTTAGACAATTCCTGCAAAATCCTTAATGATCCATCAGTGCTACCA
>ERZ1026929.565-NODE-565-length-18191-cov-8.126213_pt1 | contig 18191 bp, 18 predicted proteins | sample MGYA00519463_ERZ1026929 | MGnify/ENA primary metagenome ERZ1026929 (study PRJEB26926, sample SAMN06164829) | human gut metagenome | biome: ENVO:00009003; feature: ENVO:2100002; material: ENVO:00002003 | host: Homo sapiens | place: USA | collected 2012 ... | reverse complement strand
CGAGATGTCTTAGGGTCTCGTGGGCTCGGAGATGTGTATAAGAGACAGGTCCAACAGTACCTGCAGGATCACATCGTAGGAGCGCCCGGAGCGCAGCTCATCGACCCCCACTTCGATCCCACGCAGCAGCGGTACATTGCCATCCATGGAGCGGAGCACTTCCGCTGCCTTTTGGCAATTTGCCGGGGTGGGGTCAGCCAACTTGAAGCATACAATATGTTTGATCATTGCGATTCCTCCCAAAAAAATAAGGGACGGAAAGACCGTCCCTTTTGTTGTTATTTTGCCACATCGGAAGCACGGGACTCACGAATAATATTGACCTTGATCTGGCCGGGATATTCCATCTCGGACTCGATCTTCTTGGCAATCTCGTGGGCCACAAAAGGCATACGGCTGTCGGATACCACTTCCGGCTTCACCATCACGCGGACCTCACGGCCGGCCTGTATGGCGTAAGCGCGCTCCACGCCCTCAAAGCTGCAAGAGATCTCCTCCAGCTGTTGCAGGCGCTTAATGTAGTTCTCCACATTCTCACGGCGGGCGCCGGGACGGGAGGCAGATACGGCGTCTGCCGCCTGAACCAGGCAGGCGACCACGGTCTTGCACTCTACATCACCGTGATGCGCCTCAATGGCATGCACAACGGCTTCGCTCTCTTTATACTTGCGGGCAAATTCCACGCCCAGGGCAATATGGCTGCCTTCCATCTCGTGATCCAAAGCCTTGCCGATGTCGTGCAGCAGACCTGCGCGGCGGGCCAGTCGCTCATCAGCGCCCAGTTCCGCAGCCATCAGCCCGGCAATATAACTCACTTCCAGGCTGTGCTTGAGCACGCTCTGTCCGTAGGAAGTACGGTATTTCAATTTACCAAGCAGGCGCACCAGCTCCGGGTGAATGGAACCGCAGTTGGCTTTCAGTACAGCCTTCTCGCCCTCCTGCTTAATGGTGGCATTTACCTCACGCTTGGCCTTTTCGTACAGCTCCTCAATGCGGGTGGGATGAATGCGGCCGTCCTGGATCAGTCGCTCCAAGGTCAGGCGGGCAATCTCTCTGCGCACCGGGTCAAAGGCGCTGACGGTGATGGCTTCCGGCGTGTCGTCAATGATCAATTCAACGCCGGTAATGGACTCAATGGAGCGGATGTTGCGCCCCTCACGGCCGATGATGCGGCCTTTCATCTCGTCATTGGGCAGTGCCACAACGGAGACGGTGGTCTCTGCCGTGTGATCGGCGGCGCAGCGCTGAATGGCGGTGCCGATGATCTCCCGCGCCAGCACTTCGCTCTGGTCCCGGGTCATCTGCTCGTATTCGAGGATTTTTTTGCTCTTTTCCGTGTCCAGTTCTTCTTCCAGAGAGGCCAGCAGTTGATTTTTTGCTTCCTCCTGGGTCAGACCTGAAATACGCTCCAGCATATCAAACTGGCTTTTCTTGATGCCATCGACTTCGAGTAATTTATTTTCAAGTTCTTTTTGCTTTTCGCTGATTTTATCATTTTTTGCTTCCAGGGAATCCGCTTTCTTGTCCAGATATTCTTCTCTCTGGTTCAGGCGTTTTTCCTGTCTTTGCACTTCGTTCCTGCGCTCGCGGATATCCCGGTCTGCGTCGGAGCGGAGCTTGTGCACTTCGTCCTTGGCTTCCAGTACTTTTTCTTTCTTAGAAGCTTCTGCCTCGGCCAAAGCGTTATTGATGATCTTGGTGGCTTCTTGGGTGGCAGAGCCGATTTCTTTCTCTGCGGTCTTGCGGCGATGCGCCACACCCAAAACGAAACCTAAAACGGCAAAAACAACGGCGCAAACCGCGCCTACGATCACCGGAATCACAACATTACTCATAATCAACAGCACCTCCTTCTGCATAAATTTCTCGTTTTTGAGATGGAACTCTCGAATCGAATATCATCAGAAAAGGTACAGTTTAATTACATTTTAACGCATTTCTGTAAAGAAGCCTTACATAACAAAATGTAAAACTTCTGTATAATAATACACCTATATATGGTATCTGTCAAGTTTTTGTTTGCGCCGGAGGCGGAGGAAAAGGCAAAAAATTCGGCCGTTTCGGTTGACAGGGACGGTAAAAGGTGCTACTATAAGCCATAAGAAATAGAGAAAGCTTTGATGGGGACAAGAGCGCCGCTTTTTGCCGTTTTTCAGAGAGTGCCTGTACGCTGCAAGGGCACACGGTGCAGCTGTCGCTTACCACCCCGGAGCGCCGCCAATACCGGCCGGTTGCCTGCCGTTATCCGGGCCTTGAGGTACAGCATCTTGCTGTGCAATTCAGGTGGAACCGTGGATCTTCATTCACCCTGTGTATGCAGGGTGATTTTTTATTTTTTGGAGGAATTGTTATGAACATTACACTAAAGGACGGCTCCGTTAAGGTGTATGACGCACCCATGACGGCGGCGGACATTACCAAGGACATTTCTATGGGTCTGTACCGTGCAGCCTGCTGCTGCCGGATCGACGGCCAGGTGCGGGACTTGCGCACCACTGTCAGCGACGACTGCGCCTTTGAAGTGCTGACCTTTGATGAGGAGGACGGCCGCCGCACCTTTAACCACACCGCATCTCATATTATGGCCCAGGCGGTTAAGCGCCTGTACCCCCAGGTGAAGCTGACCATCGGCCCGGCCATTGAGAACGGCTTTTATTATGACTTCGACTGCGGCGACACGCCCTTTACCACCGACGATTTGCTTAAGATCGAGGCGGAAATGAAGAAGATTGTGAAGGAAAATCCGGAGATCGAGCGCTTTGAGCTGCCCCCGGCGGAGGCCACGGCGCTGATGGAGGAGAAAGGCGAGCCGTATAAGGTAGAACTGATCGCCGAGCACGCCGGCAAGGGCGAGCACATTAGCTTTTACAAGCAGGGTGAGTTTACCGAGCTGTGCGCCGGTCCTCATCTGATGAGCATTGCCGCCGTAAAGGCCTTTAAGTTAACCAACACCACCGGCGCTTACTGGCGGGGCGACGCCCAGAATAAAATGCTCTGTCGCGTGTACGGTACTGCATTCCCCAAAGCGTCTATGCTGGAGGCCCACCTGCAAATGCTGGAGGAGGCCAAGAAACGGGATCACCGCAAGTTGGGCAAGGAGCTGGAGCTGTTTACCATTATGGAGGAAGGTCCCGGGTTCCCGTTCTTCCTGCCCAAGGGTATGATCCTCAAGAACCAGTTGATCGACTACTGGCGCCAGATCCACACGGCTGCCGGGTATCAGGAGATCTCTACCCCCATTATCCTCAGCCGCAAGCTGTGGGAGCGCAGCGGTCACTGGGACCACTATAAAGAAAATATGTACACCACCGTTATTGACGATGAGGACTTTGCCATTAAGCCTATGAACTGCCCCGGCGGCATTTTGGTGTATAAGAACAAAATGCACTCCTACAAGGATCTGCCTCTGCGTATGGGCGAGCTGGGCATTGTGCACCGGCATGAGCTGTCCGGCGCACTGCATGGGTTGATGCGGGTACGCTGCTTTACCCAGGACGATGCCCACATCTTTATGACCCGGGAGCAGATCAAGGACGAAATCAAGGGCGTGGTACAGCTGATCGACAGTGTGTACAGCACCTTTGGCTTTAAGTATCACATTGAACTGTCCACCCAGCCGGAGGACTCTATGGGCGCCAAGGAGGACTGGGACATTGCTACCCAGGCCCTGCGGGACGCCATTACCGAGCTTGGCTATGACTTTGAGGTTAACGAGGGCGACGGCGCATTCTACGGCCCCAAGCTGGACTTCCACCTGACCGATTGCTTGGGTCGTACCTGGCAGTGCGGCACCATTCAGCTGGACTTCCAGCTGCCGGAGCGGTTTGAGTTGGAATATGTGGGCGCGGACGGCGAGAAGCATCGTCCCATTATGATCCACCGTGTGGTATTCGGCAGCATTGAGCGGTTTATCGGTATTTTGACCGAGCACTTTGCCGGTGCGTTCCCCACCTGGCTGGCGCCGGTGCAAGTGAAGCTGCTGCCCATCGCGGACCGTCATATTGACTATTTGAACACCGTGAAGGCAAAGCTGGAGGCTGCCGGTATTCGCTGCGAGGTGGATGACCGCAGCGAGAAGATCGGCTTTAAGATCCGCTCTGCGCAGATGGAGAAGGTGCCCTATATGCTGGTGGCCGGCGACAAGGATATTGAGGCCGGCACCGTGTCCGTTCGTTCCAGAAAGGATGGCGACGAGGGTGCTTCCAGCCTTGAGGACTTTATCGCCCGCATTACCGAGGAGATCGCCACCAAGGCAAAATAAAAAAACGGCAACGCAAACGCCCTGTACAGCTTGTACAGGGCGTTTTTTTGTGTGATGTAATGGGACAGCGCAGAGAGTCGGTAGGGTCTGCAACTGCCGATGGCTGCTTTTTCGGTCAGTGGGGGCCGGACTTATTCGTGCTTTAATACAAATACCAGCCAGCCTTTGTCCTCAAATCGCTGCTGCACGGTAAAGCCGTTGGCGGCGAAAGAGGCCAGCACCTCGTCCTCCCGCACATCGATAATACCGCCGGTAATGTAGGTGCCGCCGGGCTTTAAGAACTGCGCCACCTGGGGATTGAACTGCATAATAATGTCTGCCACAATATTGGCTACAATAATATCGTACTGCCCGTTGACTTTGTCGGACAAATTGCCTTCTACGGCCGTGAACCGATCCGGGCCAAAGCCGTTCTCCAGCGCATTGGCATTGGCGGTTTTTACCGCCAGTTTGTCAATATCTACGCCAAAGGCAGTTTGCGCACCCAGCAGTAGAGCGGCTATGGAAAGAATACCGCTGCCACAGCCGATGTCCAGTACCGTAGCGCCGGGGGTGACCACCTTTTCCAGCGTTTCCAGACACAGGCGGGTGGTGGGGTGCGACCCGGTGCCAAAGGCCAGGCCCGGCTCAATGTGCAGCACCTTGCGGCCGTCTGTGGGGTCTGCGTCCTCCCAGGTGGGGCGGATCAGCAGCTTGTCGCCTACCGGCATAGGGTGAAAATATTTTTTCCAGTTGTTTACCCAGTCCTCCATGGCGCACAGGTCCGTGCCCAGGGTGTAGGCGATACCGGCGCTTTGCAGCCGCTCCTCTAAGAAAGAAACGGCCTCTGCCGGGTTCTCCTCCGGGCTGATATAAATGTGGATAATGCCCTTGGTGCGGTCCTTTTGCAGCAGAGACGCCTCAATCAGATCAATATGGGCGATCTCCATGGTCTCCTCTTCCAGAGCAGAGTAGTCCTCAATATAAATGCCGTAAGGCACCACCATATTGGCAATGTTGCCGGCGGTCTCAATGTCTTTTGTATCCACGGTGACGGTGATCTCTGTCCACTTTTCTTGCGTTACTTCCATTGCGTTATTCTCCTAAGTTAACCTTGTGCTCGGTGGTGGTGCGGCCGTGGTTAAACAGCTTGCGATTGTCCAGCGCCCACTGCCGGTCGGTAAATTTGCCCGGCTCCACCTTGGAGGTGGCAGCGTGAATTTCAAAAATTGTGGCGTCCAGTGCGTCCAGCTGAGAGAGAATTTCCGCCTCCAGGAACATGGGCCGCACGGGGGAGCCGTACTCCGGCTGACCGTGGTGGGACAATAGCATGTGTTCCAGCAGTGCCGCCTTTTCCGGTGCCACGCCAAGGTCGCGTGCCTTTTCATCAATATACATAGCGCCCTTGACCAAGTGACCGATCAGTTCACCCTCGGTGGTATAGCCCTTGACTAACCCCAGGTTGTTCGCCTCCAGTTCCCATGTCTTGGCCACATCGTGGAGAATGGCGCCGGAGAGCAGTAGCTCTTTATCCACATTGGGGTAAATCTGGCACAGGGATTCGGCCAGACGCACGATGGACACGGTGTGCAGCATCAACCCGCCCACTATGGCGTGATGCAGTCGCAGGGCGGCAGGATAGCGCACCAGTGCCTCCTTATGGTCCTCCATAATGCCGGACACAATGGCCTTAAAATCCGCGTCCTGAAAGGCATTTACCCGGCGCATCAGCATATCATAGATCTGGGCACCGCCCACCTCGCTGGCGGGCACCAGATCGGACAGGTTGTAGTTGTCGCTGTCCGCTGCCGGGCGGATCTGAGAAATGCGGAACTGATCCCGACCGTTATACTGCTCCACAGTGCCCCGCACCTTGACCACCATATCCGGGGCAAACAGGCCGTTGTCCGTATAGTCCCACAGCTTGGCAGGCAACTCATCGCTTTTGTCTCCCAGTACAAGATCCAGGTAGGCGGCGCCGTTTTTGGTCTTTTTTACATCGCATTTTTTCAGCAGGGCAAAGCCCTCGCACATGCCGTTTGGCAACTGCTTAAAATTCATATTCAAAAACTCCTTCGGTTCATTTGTTCTGTACCCCTCATTATACACGAAAAGATGCGCGGTTTCAACCGGCGGGGTAGGGGATGTTTACCGATTGTTTACGAAAGTGCGGTTGACAAAAAATCAACCGGCTGTTATTATAAAACTGCTATAGTATAAGGTCTTGATTTGGAGGGATCTTTTTTGGAAAATACAGATCGACTGTGTATGAATTGTTTTGCGCCCCTGACCGCAGGCAGCGTTTGCCCCGGCTGCGGGTTTGATAACGATCAGGAGAACGACACCAGCTTTCTGCCCTTGCGCACGGTGCTTCAGGACCGGTATGTGTTGGGCCATGTACAGGCTTGGGAGAGCGACGCTGCGGTGTATGCCGCTTATGATCGTACCTTGCAGGCGCCTTGTGTGGTGCGGGAGTTCCTGCCCAAGGGCATTGCCAATCGGTTGGAGGGCAACCGGGATGTGCATGTGCGGGAGCGTTTTCGTAAGAATTTTGACGGCTATAAGCGGTCTTTCACCACTTTGTGGCAGACCATGATGCAGTTGCGCACCCTGGCTGCGGCACTGCCGGTGTATGATGTGTTCCCCGCCAACGAGACGGTGTATGCCGTGTCTCAGCCGGTGGACGGCGTGCCCTTGCGGGAATTTTTGCTGCGCACCCCGGAGGGCTACATTCCTTGGGAGCAGGCGCGCATTATGTTTATGCCGGTGCTCACCACCCTGGAGGCACTCCATGATCGGGGCGTGGTCCATGGTTCCATTACGCCGGACAATCTGCTGCTGTGCCCGGACGGTAAGGTGCGCCTCAAGGGCTTTTGTATCGCTCAGTGTAATACGGTGCAGTCGGATCTGGAATTTAATTTGAACGAGGGCTATACCGCCATTGAGCAGTACGACAATGACCGCAAAATGTGCCCGGCTACGGATATTTATGCCTTTTCCGCCTGTATTTATCGGGCACTGGTGGGTAGCAATCCGCCGGATGCTCCGTCTCGAGAGACCAATGACAAGCTGATGATTCCCAACAAGATCGCAGAGAGTATTCCCACCCATGTGATTCGTGCCCTTGGCGCCGGGTTGCAGATCTACCCGGAGAACCGGGCACAGAGTGCAGCACGTCTGCGGGAGCTGCTGAATGCGGCACCTTCTGTGGTGGCCCAAGCAGCTCAAGCAGCCCAGCCGCCCCAGCCGGAGCCAAAGCCTCAACCTGCACCCCAGCCGGATGTGCGCCACAGCGCCCCTCCGACAGAGAAGCCCAAGGGCGGCAAAAATAAGGCTGTCATTATTATTTTGGTGGTGCTGATTGTGGCTGCCGTGGCAGCGGGTATTTATGTGGTGAAGTTTTCCGGCCTGGTGGATGGCAGAGAGAATACCACGCAGGCTGCCTCCTCTGTAAATTATACTGTGCCGGACTTTGTGTCTGCCGGGTACACCCAGAGTGACATTAAGAACAACGGCGCATGGAACAAGCAGTTTTCCATCACCTACGACGCCCAGTACTCAGACAAAGCGGCGGAAGGCGTGATCATCGCGCAAAGCGTGAAGAAGGGCGAGAGTGTGGCCCAAGGTACCCAGATTGTGTTGACGGTGAGCAAGGGGATTCAGACAGAGGAAGTGCCGGATGTAGGCGGTCTGGATGTGGCAGAGGCCAAGAAGCAGTTGGAGGCAAAGGGCTTTAAGGTGACCACCGTGACTGTCTATAACGACGGCAGCTATAAAGAGGGTACCGTGAAGAGTGTGTACGGTATGACCCCGGACGCCAAAAGCACTGCTGCCGTGGGCAGCGAGGTGGTGCTTCAGGTGTACGGCGCCGAGCAGACCACCACGGAGCCGGAAAGCACAACGAAGCCGGAGACCACCGTGCAGGAAGTGCAGTAATCAGATAAACGGAAAAAAGAATGCGAACAATATGGCGGCGGAGTCTTTTGACTCCGCCGTGTGCATTTCATAAGCACATCATCAACTTTAGCACCGTGCACTTGCCGTAGCGCCGCGGGCATTTAAGCAAGAATGCGGTGGGTTATCCCTTCCGGCCGCTCTCCGGGGGGATTACAACAAATGCTTCCCGGCGAATGCGCGACTGCGTCATTTGTACAAAAATAAAAAAACAGATGGCAAAACGAAACGCTTCGCTGCCAGCCAACTGTAAAAATTTTTCAGTTTTATTTGTCTTTGCGACACATACACTATTGGTGCAAACGCAAGTTTACGAAAAAGGAGTGTATTCGCAATGGCAAGCAACAAGAGTGTTGTGCCCGAGGCTAAGGAAGCCCTGAACCGTTTTAAGATGGAAGCTGCTTCTGAAGTGGGCGTAAATCTGAAGCAGGGCTACAACGGCGACCTGACTTCTAAGCAGGCTGGTTCTGTAGGCGGCCAGATGGTTAAGAAAATGATCAAGGCCTACGAAGAGTCCATGAAATAAGCGGACAAATGTAGAACTGAGCCGCGTGCAGGGCGGCTCCCGGCGGCGTAAGCCGCAAAAAAAGGCACGGAGGCACCAAACGGTGCTTCCGTGTTCTTTTTTTATGATTCTGTTTTGGTTGCGGACTCTGCTTTGCGGCGAGCCCGGAGGGTGGTAAAGAAGTCGCTGAGCACACCGGCACATTCCCCTTGCAGCACACCTGCGGTCAGTTCCGGCTTGTGGTTATAGGGCAGGGAATTAAAGTCGATCACGGAGCCAAAGGACCCGGCTTTAGGGTCCGCGGCGCCGTAGATCACCCGGCGCAGGCGGGCATTGATGATGGCACCGGCGCACATGGGGCATGGTTCCAATGTGACATATAAGTCACATTGCCACAATCGCCAGCCGTTTAAGGCTTTGCAGGCAGCGTCAATGGCTTCTAATTCTGCATGGGACAGGGCGTTGCGGCTCTTCTCTCGCCGGTTGCGTCCCTCGCCAATGATCCGGCCGTCCAGCACCACCACGGCGCCAACGGGTACTTCACCCTCCAGCGCGGCCTGCCGGGCCAGTTCCAGCGCCCGAGACATAAATTGTTGATCCGTTGTCATAAAATCACAGCTTTTGAATGGAAAAGATGGTCAATACCACCAGCGGAATAAAGGATACGATCATACCCGGGGTGCCAAAAAACGCGCCCATGCACTGGCCAAAGGTTGGGGCTTCCGGGTTCGGTGCTACCTGGGCTTTTGGAGTGTACAGCTGCTTTTTTACCAATAGGTAAATGGTGGCGGCAGCGCCTACCAGCAGCCAAAACACATACATACCCACGGTGACGGAGTCGGCGGCCTTGTCGGTGGCAGCGTAGCGCACAATGCCGGCGACTACGGACATACCGTTATTCAGTGCGTGCACCAGGATCGCAGGCACTACGCTGTCGGTTTTGACGGTGATATAGCCCAAAATTAGACCCACCAAAAAAGCAAAGACAAATTGGATCACATTGCCATGGAGCAGGCCGAATACGATGCTGATGCTCAGTACCGCAAAGCCATTGCCGTATTTGCGCAGCAATTGTACGCAGCAGCATCGCATGGCGAATTCCTCGCAAATAGCCGGTACGATGGCTGTGCCGATTAAGGCAATCACGCAGGCAAAAACGGAGTTGGGATCACCGGCGCTGTTGGAGGTCAGCCCATAGCCAAAGGCCTTAAACAGCGGGATCACTCCAAAGGTGACCGCAAAGTTGGCACCCACGCAACACAGCATACCAAAACTGACCCATAACGCCATTTGACCGGTGCGCAGGGAGTGGGTGGGGATCACCGGACCGGTGTAGCGGCGGCGGTTGATCAGTGCCATTACGCCAAAGGGAACCGCCACGCTGCAAACGGAGATGAACAGCAGGCTAAAGCAGCTTTGAAAAACCGTTGAGCTTTCATAGATATCCTTCAGGTGCAATACAGATAGCAGCTGGGAAAACAGCAGCTGTAAGATGAAGTAGGCTAAAATCGCCAGTCCAATGCAGTTGCCAAAGCGGCGCAATTCCTGCTTTTGGGAGCGCAGCGCCAGGCGACGCCGGTTCTCCCGCTGAAAGTAGGCAGCCTGCCGAGGGTCCTGCCCATAGGTGCCGTACGGCGGTTGATAGCCGGTGCCCGGGGGCGGATAACCGCCGGGATTGTTGTAGTTATTGTAGGGGCTTTGACCGGGCGGCGTTTGACCGTTATTGGGCGGCACAGCGCCGTTTGTGGGTCTGCCGAACGGATCGTATTGTTGGTTCATGGTGTTGTCAGTCCTTTGTATCTGCAATCAGGGTCTTAAAGTAAGGCAGCTCCAGCGCCCAGTCACAATAGGTGTGCCACTCCTCCAGTTTATGGCTGCGGCGGGCAAAATAAATATTGGCTAAGGTCTCATAGTTTAGCGTACAGGTGCGCATTTGGTTATAGGAGCTGGGTAGCAGCTGGATCATGGTGTACCAGGTTTGTTTGTCCTTGGTCTCCAGGTATTCCAGGCGCAGCTGCTCCAGGGTGCGGATCACCTTTTCCATTGCGTCCAGCCCCCGCTGATCCATGTGATCTACGGAAAAATCCGCCAGCTCAAAGGGTTTGGAGGCAATCTTGTGCATGGTGGAGGTGGAATTGGCAACGGTCCCCACCTTGTAGGTGTCATACTCTTTCCACCAGTACATGGGGGCGGTTACATCCACGGTGACAAAGATCATACGAATGAATTTGCGGTGGTCGGTGCCGGCCTTGCACAGGCGCTTGGCCAGGCTCAGATCGTTGGGACCAAAGACAAAGTTGCCGTCTTCGTCATAGTAGGAGTCGTAACGCCCCCAGGAGTTCATGGGATTGCGGGCACCGCGCATGGCATTGTCAAAATTGGTGACGGAAGTGCGTTCCAGTTTGATCATAAGTATTAAAGTTCCTTTGCTAAGTTCTTGATGTATTCTTTCAGGCGGGCACCGGTCTCCGGGTGCTGCAGACCCACCTCAATATTGGCCTGCAAAATGCCGAATTTGTTGCCCATATCGTAGCGGGTGCCGTTGTAGTCTACAGCCACTACGCCCTCTTGCCGCGCCAGGGTGCGCATGGCGTCCGTCAACTGCAATTCGCCGCCGGCGCCGTTAGGGGTGTGCTCCAAAATCTCAAAAATAGAGGGAGGCAGCACCACCCGGCCCAGAATGGAGTAGTTGCTCATTACCTGCTCCGGCCGGGGCTTTTCGATCATATCCGTGCAGGTAAAGCAGTTGCCCTCCAGCGGCGCAACCGCCAGGGAGCAGTATTTGGTAATATCCGCCGTGGGCACTTCCTTTACGCCCACAGCGCCCTTGCCGTATTTCTCATAGGCGCGGCAAAGCTGGCCGGTGACCGGGTCGTCGCTGATGATTACATCGTCCCCATACAGCACCGCAAAAGGCTCGTTACCTACAAAGTTCTTGGCGCACAGCACCGCGTGACCCAGACCCTTGGTCTCCTTTTGGCGGATAAAATAAATATTGCCCATTTGAGAGCATTGCAGCACATCTCGGTACAGATCCGCCTTGTTTGGATCCCCGGAGAGTTTGTGCTCCAGCTCCACCGCATGGTCAAAGTGGTCCTCAATGACCCCCTTGCCCCGGTTGGTGATGATCAGCACATCCTCGATCCCGGCGGCGAACGCCTCCTCTACAATGTACTGAATGGCGGGTTTATCCACAATGTTGAGCATTTCCTTGGGCACGGCCTTGGAAGCGGGGAGCACGCGCGTGCCCAGCCCTGCTGCGGGAATGATTGCTTTTTTAATTTTCATTTTTCTTTTCCTCGTTCGGTATTTTTACAATATGCTGGACAGCAGTCCGGAGATCATGTCCAAGATTAGAAACGCCATAATCGGCGCAAACACGCTGGTGCCGCCCATTTTGGACAGATACATGCGGCGCATTTCATCCTGGGTCAGACGCATTTGCTCCGGTAGCATGGGTGCTTGACGAAAGATGGCGCCGTCCTGCAGTCGATCATCCACCGTTTGTAGCACGGTAAATACTTTTCTGCGGTACAGCCGATTGGCAAACAGGGCGATCACCAGGTGGATCGCCAGCCCTACGCCCATCATGATGGCTACAGCCGGGTATAAGGGCTCCACCAGCGCTGCGTCCGGTTGTATTTTGCCCTGCATAAGGGCAGTGTAGTTGGTGCTCATAAAGTCGGTGAGCTTGGCAAATTGGCTGGCGTAGGCGCCCTGCACGATCAGTGACGCGGCAAAGCGAATGGCCAGCGCCGCCGTGCCCTCTTTATACATTTTGCGGAAGAACAGGTAGTAGGGGCCAAAGAGAAAGGCCGCCCAGTTCCATCCGACCTTTTTATTCCGTTTGAACCGGGAAAGGAAGTAGCCGGTGTTGGTGCGTACCACCGCCGCCACATCGGCGGCCGCTTCACCCTCGATGGTGCCCGGGTATTGGCTGGGATCCGGTGTCGTATCCTGCAGGATAGGCGGGCGATACTTTTCGCCGGCACTCGGTTGTCGAGCGCCGCAGTGGGTGCAAAAGACGGCGTCTCCGTCCAGCTCCGCATCGCAGGCCACGCATTTCTTTTTTTGCTCCGGGGCAGCGGTGTGGGTATCGTCGGCAGGTGCGCTTGCTTTTTGCTCCGCAGGCGGATCCGCCGGGGTAAAGGCATATCCATCACCGTGTAGTGCCTGGTGGGCGCAGTGCCCCAGCTCCCGGTAGCACGCCCGGTGATGGGGTGTGCCGCATTCCGGGCAGGTAACAATATCGTCACCCGGCTGGAACTGCTTGCCGCAGACCGGGCAGCTGTTGTTTTCATACAAAGCCATTTTGTGTACCTCGATCTATATGCTTTCTTATCATTATACATTAGATTATCACAATAAATCAACGATTTGGTTAAAATATCTTAAACAAAGTGTGAAAGCACCGTCAATTCCGCCAAAAATCCGTGCCCGGGTGTAAAATCAGCGGTAAAGCCCTTGCAATGCAGCAGGGATTTATATATAATATTACAGTTATAATCATAAATTTATACAGAGAACTGCACGGAGTGTTGATATGGTAGAATTTGAAGAACTGCGGCTGCGGCTGTTGGACAGCGAGAAGCCCATTGAAAACTTAAAGGAAGCCCTGGCTATTGACAGCTTAAAGGCCGAGGTGGAGGTGCTGGAGAAAGAGAGCGCCGCCCCGGACTTTTGGGACGATATGGAGAACAGCCAAAAGGTGATGCAAAAGATCGGTTCCTTAAAGGCCAAGGTCACCGGCTATGAGAGCCTGAGAAGCGACTATGAGGACGCGCTGGTGATGATTGAACTGGCGGACGAGGAGGGCGATCTGTCCCTGCTGGACGACTGCACCGCCTCTGTTAAGGATATTGAAACGCGCGTTGAAGATATGACTCTGTCCACGCTGCTCAGCGGCGAGTTTGACGGCAAAAACGCCTTGCTGACCTTCCACGCCGGTGCCGGCGGTACGGAGGCGCAGGACTGGGCGGAAATGCTCTTCCGTATGTACAACCGCTGGGGCGAGCGTCATGGCTACAAGGTGTCTACGCTGGATTATTTGGACGGCGATGTGGCGGGGATTAAGAGCGCCACGATTTTAGTAGAGGGCGAGAATGCCTACGGCTATTTAAAGGGCGAGATGGGTATTCACCGCTTGGTGCGGGTGTCTCCCTTTGACTCTTCCGGTCGGCGGCATACCTCCTTTGCGTCCGTTGAAGTGATGCCGGAGATTGACGACGATGTGAATGTGGAGATCCGTGAAGAAGATATTAAGATGGATGTGTACCGGGCCTCCGGTGCCGGCGGCCAAAAGGTCAACAAGACCTCCTCTGCCGTGCGCTTGACCCATATTCCCACCGGGATCGTGGTCAGCTGCCAGATCGAGCGCAGCCAGCACCAAAACCGGGAAGTGGCCATGCGTATGCTGAAGTCCAAGCTGGTGGAGATCAAAGAGCGGGAGAATTTGGAACGCATTGAGGACATTAAGGGTGATCAAAAAGAGATTGCCTGGGGCTCCCAAATTCGTTCCTATGTATTTATGCCCTATACCCTGGCCAAGGATCACCGTACCGGGTTCGAGATGGGCAATATCACCGCCGTGATGGATGGGGATATTGACGGCTTTATCAATGCTTACTTAAAACAAAAATCTGCCCAGGAGGCAGAAGAGAAAGCGGAGGCTTAATTTAAAATGGAACGCTATGCGCATTTGATGGATATTGCGGCGTTGTCCGGGTTTTCCATTCGACTGGCGCTGGCCATTATTCTGGGCTTTTTTGTAGGCCTGGAGCGCCAGTGGACCAAGCACCAGGCGGGTATACTTACCAATGTGATCGTGTGTGTGGGGGCGTATGCCTACACGGCGTTTTCCTTTGTGATCCACCAGGACAACACGGACCTGACCCGTGTGGCTGCCCAGGTGGTCAGCGGTGTGGGCTTTTTGGGCGCCGGCCTGATTTTGCGGGACGGCACCAACATTCGCGGGCTGTCCACTGCCGCTACCATTTGGACCACGGCGGCCATCGGTATTCTGTGCACCCTGCCCAAGGTGCTGTATGCGGTGATTGTGGCAGCGGCTGTGGTGGTGCTGCACCTGGTGCTGCATCCGCTGAGCAACAAGATTAACAAGCTGCGCAGCTATGATAAAGAAAAGCGGGCCAAAGATGAGTGTATGTACAAAATCTCAGTGACCTGTTTGGATAACTTTGAGGTGGATATTCGCGCCCACTTAATGAGTGCTTTGAAGGACGCGCGGGATATTATTTTGCACAATTTGGAGTCCTCGGAGACGGACGACGGCAATACCAAAATCCGCGCTTATGTGTCTGCCGCCAAGAAGAACGATGAGGCCATTGAGAATGTGCTTAACCGCATTGGCAAGGATGAGGGCATTTTGCGCGCCGGGTGGAATATTATTAACGAATGATTTGCAGTTTTTGCAAACATCGCCAATTTTCGCTAATCAAAATTTAACAGGTGAATTTGCTCCCTTTTTAGCACAACCTATTGCTGAAAGGGGAGTTTTTTATGCTCAAAAAATGCAGCAGTTTGCTGCTGGCTTTAGCGCTGATCACCGTACTGTTTACCGGCTGCCGGGGCAATGCAAAGAATGAGAACCAAACCGGTGATCCGGGCACCAGTACCACCTCCGCCACCACTGCAACTAAAACGGCGGACACCACCGTGCGCCCCACCAATGTGGGCAGCCGCAGTTACAGCAAGGAAAAGGTGGTGTGGGGGCCGGGCAACATTACCGACCACGCCAGACCGCAGGAGCCGGAACGGCTGCAAAAGCAGTTTGGCGCGCTGGGCGCTCGCTTCTTGCTGGACAATAAAAAGCAGTTGTGCCTGACCTTTGACGAGGGGTATGAGAACGGATACAGCGGCAAGATATTGGACACGCTAAAGGAGAAGCAAGTCCATGCTATATTCTTTGTGACCTATGACTTTGCCAGCCAAAACCCGGCACTGATCAAGCGCATGATTGCCGAGGGTCATGTAGTGGGCAACCACACCTATCGCCACCTGACTATGGACGAGGTGACCCGCGCGGCAGCCACAGAGGAGATCACCGTGCTGCACCGGTATATGGAGAAGAATTATCACTACAAGATGACTTACTTCCGCTTTCCAAAGGGGGAGTTTAGCGAGGACACGCTGGCGCTGGCACAGGAGCTGGGCTACAAGAGTATTTTTTGGAGCTTTGCCTATGCAGATTGGGATACCCAAAATGTGGCGGAACCGGCAGCGGCGCTGCAAAAGGTGACAGAGAGCACCCACCCGGGCGCCATCTTCCTGCTTCACGCCGTCAGTCCCACCAATGCGGAGATTTTAGGTCAGGCCATTGACAGTATTCGCAGCCAGGGCTACACCTTTACCACAGCATTATAGTAAAAAAGCAGACAGCGTTCGGTGAACTGCCCCGGATTGTGCAGACAGTACAAAAACAGCCTACTTGGCAGAAGAATTAGATTTTAAGTAAAACAGGGTAAAACAGGGGACGGTTTCCTGTTTTATATTCAATCAGCTCTTTCTCATCGTCTTTTATATGTCTGTATTTCCGTGGCATAACAAAACCTCCTATGGTAGTTTTTTTAATTCTACCATAGGAGGCTGTTTTTTCTATTGTCCATTTTTTACGGACTTGTTCAGATGATTCGATGGCTGTTTATGCTTGGTTTTAATTCGGTTTGCTTTTACAAAACAAGGAACCGTCCCCTGTTCTAAGGAACCGTCCTCTGTTTTACTCTTCTCCGTTGATGCGTTTAGACAATTCGACAACAAACGCATCCGCTTGATCTGTAATTACATAATACGGAAACACAGATTTTCTTGTCCATATCCTGACCACATGGGACGGATTTGTTACAACACATGGTAATGGATCGTGCTTAAATTCGTCCGAGTTGTCCGGAATGTCAAATTTTTCAATATCTGCAAATAATATTTGATCTTTTATGCCGCGTAATAACTGGGTAGCCAACCATACATTGCGATGAATCAAGACACTATTCCTTCCGAGAACAGTATATTGTTTTCTAAAAGGTTGTACAAACCAATATAAATCAAATAAGAAAATCGCTATTATTCCCGCAAAGAAGAACACCTTATAAGCCAAACTTCCCTCCGCTCCTTCGTTTACATGAAATATCGTTGGAGCAAGTACCAGCCAAAGCATAACACCCATAACCGTTATAATGGCCAAAACTAATGTTGTAATCAAGGCATACAATGCTACCGCAACAGCTTGGCGAATTTTGTTATCATAAACAAACGGGTATGTTTTATAATCCATGTCCACATCCCTTCCCTGCACTGGGTAAAACAGGGAACCGTTCCCTGTTCTAATCATCGCAAAAGATAAACCGAACCTGATTTCGTAGGTGACAAGAATAAGAATTTCACCCGAAGGCCACTACGCATAACGATAATATCCAATCGCGGCGTACCAAAATCGTTATGCAGAAATTCATATCTGTAAATATACCAATCACGCCCATGGAGCGTTGCTGCATACTCCAGTTTATCATTTCTTTTGCCACAAGTCGTGCTCTTACCTGTAGAGAGATTATAGGATATGCATTTCTCATCTAGGCCATTTTTGTAAGAAATGACTAAATCGCTTTGCAAAAGATCCACACATAAGACTTTACCAGCGGAAAACGCCACATTTTCTTTACCCTCTTGTTTTATGATCACCTGGTCATGGTCACGCAGGGTTTCAACATAAACAAGCGTATTGCCGTCAGAACAAATATCATTAATGGAGTCCGGCAATTTTTCAATACTAAAATCAGACAAGTTGCACTTGTAGTAACATGAGGCGACATCGTCCTCGCCATAAATCGTGAAATACACCGTGTCTTCATAAACACACATAATTCCGGCTGATGAAGCCAGTGGATAAGAAAAGTCACGCTTTCCCTTATGAATGACCAGAGCGTACTTACTCTTAAGACCATCAACCGCTGCATTCTGAGCCGGTACATAATTCACACCGATCGCCGCATATCCACCGGTCAAAGGATAGTAGTCTATCACTTCATTATAATCATCAATAACGACCTTTTTACTCCGATTGGTGCTAAGATCATATACACTGCTGTTTAAGCCATCATCTTCATTCATGTTTAAGTATAAGCTGCCTTGAATCGGCCATAGGAACAGAAAGGCGAACAATAACACTAAAGCAACGAACAAGACGATCCAAATAAACTTTTTTTTCACAGCTCTATTCCTCACCATTAACAATTATTTCGGGCACTTAAAACAGGGGATGGTTCCCTAAGACAGGGGATGGTTCCCTGTTTTACACTTTTCTCATATTTCTCATACGCCCTATCTCACAGATAGCAAAACAAATACAGAGTTTACGGGTCTATTTTAACAGATAAATGGTGTTCTGTAAAGTGAATCCAAAAGAGCAGAAAAAAGCCTCCTATGGTAGTTTTTTTAATTCTACCATAGGCTGTCTCTTATACACATCTGACGCTGCCGACGACT
>ERZ1026929.536-NODE-536-length-19259-cov-10.678713_pt1 | contig 19259 bp, 19 predicted proteins | sample MGYA00519463_ERZ1026929 | MGnify/ENA primary metagenome ERZ1026929 (study PRJEB26926, sample SAMN06164829) | human gut metagenome | biome: ENVO:00009003; feature: ENVO:2100002; material: ENVO:00002003 | host: Homo sapiens | place: USA | collected 2012 ... | reverse complement strand
ATCTACACCTATTAAGTCGTCGGCAGCGTCAGATGTGTATAAGAGACAGTTTCAAAATAATCCATGCAATCCTGTTTTTTATAAGTAACTTTGTATCAAAACAATAGTTGTTAAAATGAAGCAAAAAGGAACAGAAAAGCTAACATGTTTTCTAAGAGTGTCACCCAGTGTCAAATACCGGCTTGATATCAACAGCGGTACGCAATCAAACAATTCCTATATCAGTCAAATGATGGAATATTTTGAAGTCTCCGGTGTAACTCCGCAGCAGATAACCAAACAACCAATAGTACAAATTCAGAAAAGAATAGAGGATGTTGTCAAGATACTCAGAAGTTATGAAAGGGATTATTTCAAACAAGTAATTGACAGGGATAACAAAGAAGAAAAAATACCGGAAGATTATGCCCGCTTGATGAATGAGATGCGTGATCTCAAGGAGAAGAATCGCCAGCTCCAACAACAGGTTTCTGAAAACGAAAAGGTGGTGTCCGATGATAATGCCAGGTACGCGGACAAACTCAAACGCCTGGCCGAACTTGTCAAATACCAGCTCAACCCCGACAGGTTTGTGAAAGTAAAGTTCAGCGATGAGGTCAAGATACCCATTAACACCCTGCAGCTGCTCATCAAGAAGATTGACGAGGAATATGTACTGTAAAGTGCACCGGCCTATCAATACCCCGGGAGTATCGGATAACAAGGGAAAATGTACGCAGCTGGTGGAATATCTCAGCAAGGAGTCACAGGATGTGCGTCCTTACTATGATAATTTTTTTTCACAACAAAAAGACTTTGTCACACCCCGGACTGTCATGCATCATATAGACAATAACCACAGAACCCTGAAAAGAAATGATGATAAGTTCTATATGCTTTCCATCAATCCGAGTGGTGAGGAGCAGAGGCATCTCATAGAAAAGGTGACCGGAAAGAAAGTCGGGGAATTCTCGGAACTGACCGCTGGTGAACAGGAAGAGGTACTGGCCGAGCTGAAAAAATTCTCCCGCGGATGCATGGACGAATATGCCCGGAACTTTTACCGGGAGAAAATCAAGTCCGGTGATGATCTGGTATGGTATGGACGTGTGGAAACGGAACGCCATTATAAAGGCGATGATCCCGAGGTGGAAGCCGGCAGGGCAAAAGCCGGTGACAGGAAACCGGGACTGCAACTGCATGTGCATATTATCGTCTCCCGCATGGACAAGACACAGACCGTATCCCTTTCCCCCCTTTCCAAAAGCAGGGGGAACAGGCAGATACTTGACGGAAAGGAGGTGATTGTCGGTTTTGACCGTTCCCAATGGTCCACGCGGTGCGCATCATGCTTTAACCGGCAGTACGATTATTTTCCTTATTACCACTCACAGGATGAAAGCCTGAGAAAATATTCCGAGGACTGGCAGCTACGGAACGAACTGAAGAATCAGGCAGTCTCACAGCTTAAGCAGGAAGTGCTGCATGGAGAGCTCAAAGAGGAAAGACGCCTGTACACAAACACTTTCCGTCTCTACAGGTTCGTAGTGAATCCAAAGAAAGCCATCATCCGGGAATTGAAGAAAATGGGAACGGATCTGCTTACCGGAAGGGAGAGGTAAGCGGCCGTTCCCATCAATCTTATATGCCGTTATCACTATTCACAGGGAAACAGTTCACGGACTTCATCAAGTATTCTTGCAAAATTCCTGCTGATTTCTTCAGGTTCCAATACCCTGACATCCGGCAGAGGTTTCTCGTTCTTCTGGTTGAACTCCTTCAACTTCACCTTGAAATAGTCTACATTGGCACGGGTGGCCGAACCGATAAATTCTCCCGGTTCCAAATCCGCAAAATCGCGTCCTTGATAAATGTCCTCTTTCTGTGAGGATACGGTCACGCTCCTGTTCGTGCCACCGCCACTTTTCCCGGTACTTCTGGATTTCCGCTCCTTTTCCTCCTTACCGAATATCGACGGGTAATATTTCAATGCCTCCACGTCTTTGGTACGTCCGAGAAAGAGATTTCCAAAATTGGCTTCCACCGATGCCCTGTCGAGTTTGCCATACAGGTTCTCCAGCTTGGAACCGGACTGTGTCAGCAGGATGAAAGCGCACAGATATTCACGCAATACTGAAGGCAGCGTTTCAAAGTTCTTGATGTTCACCGTTGTCATTTCATCCAGGACATACACGAACGGGATCTTGTTCTGCATGGTGAACTGTCTGGCCGATATACTCATGAGCATGCCTATGACAGGTGCATAGACCGAGTTCTTGGAGAAGCTGTTGCTGATGGCAAACAGTTTTGGGTTTTCCGGGTCGATCAGGTTGAAATCAAAATCATCCCCCGAAAGGATATAGGCAATCTCCTCGTTTTGTGATATGGTTGCCAGATTATTACACAGGGTGGAAAGATAGGAAGCCTGTGTCTTCTCGGAGCCTTCCGCCTTCAGATAAGCACCGGCCATCATTTCCGAAACAAGATTCTGCTGAAGGAACATGGAAAGCTGCCGGGAAGAAGCCGTCATGATGAACGCCATGATATGAGGCAGCGTACAGTATTCGGGAAACTCGTCCCAAAACCTGAAAGCCACTCCACGCAGAATACCCAGCCCACCGGCCACCCATTCATTCTGCTGTTCTTTCTTGGGAAGCAGCGCAAGCAGGATATCCTCCATGAGCTGCAACAGTTCGGTGCGGTCCTTTACAACTTTCAGCGGGTTAAAACGGTATGAACGCTCGGGCCTGTCAAAGCTGACATAATAAAACTTGTGCGGATAACCATGCTTCTCTATCAGGTTATAGGCAGTCCGGGTATAATCGATGTCCTTGAAGTCGTATATAAAGCCGGCAAACCCCAAACGGATATATTCCTCCAACAACCACTTGCCTATACTCTTGGTCTTTCCTGAACCGGCTCCGCCATAAATCAGGAAATTGGAATAGTAATAATAAAATTCCAGATAGTTTTTCGATATTCCCGATTGTACGGGGAGCCTGATCGGGTTATTGTTTTCTCCGGGGCTTTTCGGTTTGCCCCGTTCCCATAACCATGACAGGACGAATATGACCAGGGAAGCACATGCCGGATAAAACACATATGCCGGAAAAAACAGATATGCCAGACAGGTTTCAACAATTATGCAAAGCAAAAAAACAAAGAAATTGATATACCATTTGCGACTTATGGTGGAAACTCCTGTTATCAGTGAAGCCACCGCCAATATAAACAGCTTGATATAAATGACACAATTCTCCATACTACTATAATAATTTACTTTAATACTTAATATGTAATTTACTTGTTTTACAGTAAATCCATCTGCAACGATTTATCATCCCTGCAACTCGTAGTTTCCAGACATCTGACCGTATAACCGGACGGAGTTTTGACTATCATAAGCGGTCTGTCGTACCCCGGCAGGTTAGTCGGCTTTCCCCGCAGTAGTGATATCCATCTGGCGGGACTTGTCTTCTCCGGTTTTGCCCCGATATCACGAAGTTCATCCAACACAGAAGTCATATCATGGGAAATTCCGTTGACTTGTAAGGTCATTTGTTCACCAAAGATCCTGAGCTCCCGGTTTCCCCAGGAAAAACTACATATCCCCGCCGGTTCATTCTCCGGTTCAGCCTTATCAAGAAACTTGTGTCTATCCGTTTTCATATCGCAATTTATTTCCGTTATAATTCCATTTCTGTAACTTTCCTCTTTAAGGCTGCCATCCCGGTGAGCCTTACTCCATAGCCCGAAGGTTCCTTGACAACCATAAGCATCCTGCCATCGGCCAGCTGCAAGGATTTGCCGCTAAAAAGCATTCTCCATTGTTCCGGAGTAAAGGAAACCGGTTTGACACCCGCTTCTCTCATCTTCTCCAGTACCGGTGTTACATCCACTTCCGAACCTCTTTTCCTGATACAGGCACTGCCATGTTTTGGTCCCAGTATAAGCTCACCTCCGGATATCCGGATTTTTTCAGGTGCGGCTGCTGTTTCCGCTTTTTTCAGGTTCTCCCCACTGGCATGGAGTATGCTTCTGAGCTCTTTCGTGCCGATCTCGATATTGAATCCCAGCTTCCGCAGAAGGTTCCTGAAAGCCAGGCTGATCCTTTCCCAAACGGACAGCTCGATACCGTTCTCGGCCATATGCGCCAGATACTCCTCAGTGGCAACCCGTATGTCTAATTTTTCCGTCCCGGCCAGGCGGGTAATTTCACCGCGCAGCTTTTCCCCGCAGCCGGCAAACACTTCGTCCAGGAACGCATCCATATGCCCGTCCCCGACAAGTCTGCGCAGACCATAATGCGTCACACCTTCATGCAACAGGGTACGTTCGATATCCTCTTTCCCCCGGGCGTGCGGAAGATACAGGCATATATGCTGCGAGGGAATGTCATACCATCCCCGGATGTCTTTTCCGCAGGAAAGTAGGCCGCGCACGTCAGGAGAGCTTACCTCATCGGCACGACGGACCACTTCCAAAGGAATATGCTGTTTTCCGGCCAGAAAAGACGCATGGCGTGCGAGTTCATCCATCCGGGCCTCCCTTGAAAGGAATATCTGTTCGCTGCGGGCAATATCCTCGGTGGAAACGGCAAGCGTGTTCCGTCTTTGGCCGGAAGTAAAATTCATCCTGGCCTGCACATTACGCGCTTCCACTTCCCCTGCAGTGGAACGGTATTTCTGTATGCTGCTTTTGAACCGGTCAATGTCATTCACCAGGTCAAAGATATTTTCGTACCCGTATTTTTCAGCCACGAGGCTGAGAGGGTAGTCGTAATGCCTCAATATTGTCCCATAGGGTACTTCCCGGCCAAGCGCAGCGAATATACCTTTCGGGGTGTTGTCGAAACCTCCACCCTCTAAAATTCTTCCGTCAGTGGCCTGTACGATATCCAGAATCACATTCTCTGCCGTATTTTTAAATTCCTCCGGGCTGCTTCCCCTTGCAAATCCCTCCATGCGTTGTATGGCATGTTGTATCTCATGTGCCAGAACGGACTTTACATCATCTGTCCGGGAAATGTTTACTACTATCCTGTTATCCGAATGGAGATAGGTTCCGCCGTAGTCAGCCGATGGCAGGTCTACAAACTCCAACCGGGTTTGTTTCATTTCAGGATAGGCATGGAACAGTTCATCGTCTTTCACATAGTCATCCAGATAAATCCGTTCACGCAGTGCATCCTGTTCCTTCAGTCCGGCTGCCAGTTCCGTCAGTTCCGCAAAACGTTTCCACTCCGCCTCAGAGAGCACCTTCCCCTCTATTTGCCGGTCAAGAAGATTTTCAAACTCCCCGTACCAGGACTGTTTTTCCAACAGGCGTGAGTAGCCCAGATCTCCGGCCGGATGGTATTCGAAATCCGGTGTCTCATAGCGCCACTTGCTGTCAGCTCCGCGTTCCCAGCCTGTCGCCATTTTTATTGTTCCGGTATCCTTGCCTGACTTTTCCATTTCGCGGGCCACTGCAAGGTTTTCCAGACGCGAACAGACTCCTTCAAACCGGTCAAGGTTGGAAGCCCCTTTTTCTCCTATGAAACGGAAACGTTCATGGGCGGTTATCTTCAGGTCGGCCTCATTGAAAATGACATAGTTCCGTGCACCGTCAGCCCGGCCGCCGGTCGAATACTCCGCCGGATAGTCAATACCGGTAAAACCCGCCCGCGAAAGAAACTCGCTGGCGAGACGTCCCGAATCAGTGTCCGTCTCCAAATCTATGAACATATAGTCCAGAAAGCCATAGAACTCCTTGCCGCTGTTCCATATATGGGACTTGCCATTCCAAAAATCGCTTGTAACACCGGGGAAAAGTATATGCTCTTTTCGCAGTTGCAGGAATATTTGTCCTTGCTGTTCCGGCGATACCGGAGACTCCCATCGCAGGTAGTTCGTCCCGTTGCTTTCCGGAATTTCCACTGTATAAAGGTGGCGTGGCAGTTCAATGCATATCCTGCCGGCATCGATGTCGGAAAGCAAATCCTTTTTCTGCTGCTCGAATGCCTTTCGCCTTCTGCTGTATGTGCCCGCAGCACGCCCGTCCATATACACGGAAGAAATGTTCCGTTTCAAACTGTCCACGTCGGTGGAAGAAAGGATCTGACGTTTCCATACTCTCCATACGCCATCAAAATAATATTCGTTGTCAAGTACCGAGGATAAAGGTTCCCCGTCATAGGTGATGTGGTTTCCCCGCTTTATGCCGATGGCCGCATACCTTTTGGCTATTGCGTCCACTTCTGTCACATAAGTGCCCCAGCCGTAGGCCTGCGCCCCTTCGCCGGTTCCGGTAAAGGCACGGTCGAAATGTTCGAAGGAGGCCGGACTGCCATGGTATACCTGTCGGAAACGGATGTCGTCAATGTCCGGCGAAAAAGCGCCGGTGTTCCGCTCCGAATACAGATATTTGCCGGCCGCCTTCAGTTGGTTCGGAGCAAGAACGGCCAGGCATTCGACGCCCTCATCCATACTCCGGATGGCATCATAGCCCTTTGCCCTGATGACTTTCTGCATGGTAGGTGTCTCCACTATACGCCAGGAGTTGCCGCCTGCCAGCATTTTCTCCGCGTCCTCTCGGGAAACAGGGAGTTCCAGACCGAGATAGAAGTCGTAAGCTGTAATATTTTCCCCTAACTCATCCAGAACCTCTCGGACTGCATTCCCGTCTTTTACATCGAAAGGCTTCCTGGCATTGGCAAAGAGGTCATATACGTAGCTTACCTCCGTCCACTGTTCTTCTCCGTTTTCATCGTCCGGCAGTTCCATACTGCGTATCGACCCGATGCTACTGGCCTTTCCCTCGTCAAAGGAGGTGAAAATCAATCCGCCATATGCGCCGCCCCTGAAAGTGTGGAAAGGGGCGTCGGTCACATCTATCACCCAGCCATCGTCAATCCTGAACCGGGTTTTGTGCCCTTCCTGTTCCCTTGAAAGGGATGTACCATGATAGACCACCAACGGCTCCCCGTTCTCATCCACAACTTTTGAGCTGTTTGTTTGGAGAATAGAAAACAAACGCTTATCTTTGAAATCGGAAAGGAGCGGATTACTTTCAATTCCAGCTTTTTGTATTGTTGGGATAATTGAGAGCAATTCGCTCTTTTCTATGCTTGAGAGTCTGTGGTCATAGTATCTGATGCCGTTGTTTTGATTGGCGATAACCGCCTTGACGGTATAATTGCTCCCGCCTATCTTTAACTCGCATACATAATAGGAAAACGACTTTATCCCCGGATACTTGCCGGCATCCTCGTTGGGAAGCTCGTCTATGAAAATCGAATCCTCTATAATCCGAGGAATGGCGGCAATGCTCTGAAGATGCTCCTTGTCCTTGTAGTCATGCTGCAGTATTTCCCGGATGCCGCCGCGACTGTTACCGCCGGTCAGGGATATCGGGGTGTTTGTATCCTTATTCGTATATTCACCCCGCAGGTTCTTGCCGTATTCCAGGGCATTCTTCTTGTATTGTTTCAGATCATCCCCCGCTGCAATCTCATTGCCTGTTATTTCCACAGGTCTGGCATTATACAGTTTTTTTATGCGTGCGGCCTTTTCCCAATCTCCGAACCATGCCTTGAAGGCTCCGGTTCTGACCTGTACCCACTGCCTTTCATGCAAATTTGTGGGCTGTCCGTTCGGAGCTTGCATATAACATCCTGCCGCCTTGCTGCGCGCTATGATATCCTGTTCTTCATTTGTGAAAACATTTTCAGATGTATTTTCCATCAGTTTAACTATCGGTTAGTACGACAATATGATTTATCCGGAAAGAAAAACTTGTTTACTTATTTACTTCAAATAAAATTAAAGTAAATAAGTAAACAAGTAATACTATTAGATTACGAACGCAACTTCTACATATCGGCACTGGCCTGCCGGCTCATCCGGTTGGTCGTACCTATGGCTTTGAGCGTATATCCCACCGGCGTTTTCGAAAGCATCAACGCACGGCTTTTTGTCGCGGCCTTCCGGGTGGTGGAACCGGCGGAAGAACTTATACTCTTGCCTTTGAGCAGGGCATTCCATTCCGTAGCCTGCATATTCTCCACCTTGACACCTTCCTTGCGCAAATCCTTGATGATGTTTTCCATATCGTACCCTTTCTTTCCGGAAGTTGACGACTCACTGAATTGCCCGACGGCTTTAGCAAGCTGTCTGTCCCTGTTTGCCCCGGCACTCCGAAGCGCGGACTGACGGGAACCGGCATCTTCTTTCTGCCGGATCTCCCGGACGGCTTTGTCATATTCCATATTGATGTCCTTTATCTCCCCGTCCAGTTTTTCGGTGGCGGCCTTTACGGTTTTGGCGGACGGCTTTTGCGTCTCCCTGCTTTTCTTCCCGGCAGAAGCGTTTTCATTTGCATCGGCATTGTCCTTGTCCTTCGATATTGCAGTTCCTGCTTCTGTTTCCGTTTCGTTTTTTATCTCAGCAACACCTTCCAGTTTGACACCGTACATCTCCTCTGCCTGTCTTTTCACCTCTTCCGAAGGATGCCGGATGAGCTGTGCGGCTTTTCTGTCAGTATGCAGAACAAAAAGCTGTACTTTCTCCGCCGGTTCTTCAATGAACCGGACATTACCGGGATTCTCCCTGACTGCAGCAAACTGCATGATTTCCGAAGGTGCGGATACATAACCGATATTTTCTCCCCTGGCTTGTACTGCGGCCAGCTGTACTGTCTCGGAAGGGGATTTGATATACCGGAATACTCCCGGATCTCCTTGTACGGCCATATGTTGTACTTTCTTTGTCGGCTCTTCAATATACCGGATATACTCCGGAGCTTTCTGTACGGCCGCCAATTGTACCTTCTCTGCAGGTTCCTTGATGGAAGCGATGTATTGAGGATTTCTCAATACGGCCATTAACTGTACTTTTTCCGCAGGCTTTTTTATCAGGGAGATGCATTCCGGTTTTCTTTCCACGGCCATTATCTGGGCCTTTTCCGTAGGGGAAGAAATGAAACCGATATAGACAGGCCTGTTGCGTATGACGGTAAGCTGCACTTTTTCACTGGGTGTGGCAATGAAATGGATATTATGCGGGGCTCCCTTGATTGCGGCAAGCTGTACCTTTTCCGCAGGCTTGTCTATGAAGCAGATAACACTTCTGTCCCTTCGTATTGCCGCCATCTGGACACGCTCGGAAGGGTTTTCAATCATGCTGATGGCGCGGGGATTTCGGAGAACCGCCCTCATATCCCGGCTGAAAAGGGCGGCCAGTCGTTCTAAAACGGTAGGCATATATGTGTCAGTTTTTAAAAGGTTCGACTTCTTTCATGAATTTTTCAATGGCTGCTGTACTCGACCTTTCCCCGGCTTTGTCTTTCTGCATCTGCAGCACCAGTTCTTTTGCCGCTTCCAGTACTGTCCGGCCGGGGAAAAGACTTAGTCCCAATATCCCTTCCATAGCGACGAAACAGGCTGTCGGTGAAGGGTTGTGTATCAGGAAGATGCTTTCCGCAGAGGTGATGACAGCCGAGAGCTGTACCTTTTCTGTGGCAAAAGGAAGATGCCCGATGAGTTCCGGCTTTTTCTGTACTGCGGCCAGTTGCATCTTCTCGGTAGGGTTTTCAATTTGTAGAATCGTATCCGGATCTTCCAGGATCGCCTTTAACCGGGCTGTTCCCGGTAATGCACTGCTTTTATTCAACATAACTGTCTGTTTTAATTATAATGATATGCTTTCGGGAAGCAAGGTACGGCGGTTCATCGCAATTGCGTTGCGATATACAATAAAAAGAGAACGGACACTCAGGATATCACATCCGGAGTGTCCTCTAAGATGAATTCAAGGTGGTAAAATGTATATGATGGTATATAAGGACGTTCTTAAGCTGCTTCTGCAGTCCCTTTGTAAAGCATGATATCCGTATAGGACGAGTTGTAGTTCATTCGTGCCATAAGTGTGGACTTGCATGTCCCCCTGAAAGGATTGCCTATACCAGGATGTTGCTCCATCCACTCACAGAAATCCAGTATGGGTGATTTTCCGGAAGTGAAATAGACAAACGGATGCCCGCTTAGGACAAGCAGTACATCCAGGTAATCCTGCAGCCTCCAGTCCATTTTGTATGTACTGATATCCGTTGCCATGTAGGGCGGATCAACCAGAAAGACAACATCCGTATCGGCATTGTACTTATCCGCAAGTTCCTTATAGTCACAACAGACCACTTCCAGACCGTCAAGATAACCGTCACAGCTGTAATCGTTTTGGCGCAGCTTGTTATAAAGGTTCTGCTTCTTCAATTCTTCAAAGTTCAGAACATACTTCATGGAGAAAAGAAGGGATGATGAAAGGGTAAGATAATCCACAAAACCGTTTTGCTCGTCCTGAAGTATGCGCTCTAAAAACACATCGCGCATACTGCCTGTGATTTTTTTATGCCGGGGATAACCTTTGGCTGTCTCACGCAGGTCCTCCAGCAGTTCATTGGTACGATGAATATTCCCCAGACGTTCACGATAGTTGTCGTGGTCATTGTAGATTACAGTGGCATCCGGCCGTTCCCGTTTGGTGATATGCGACAGCAGGCCGGAACCGCCGAACAGGTCGATGAAAACAGTCTTGTCACTGAAACGCTTCAGAACCTTCCTGAATTCCGATGCGAACATGCGTTTCTGACCCACGAAAGGAAGTGGGGCCTGGGAGTAAGTCTTTTCCATTGTTATAGTCTTTTGAGCGTGTTATATAATGGTTGTGTTCATAATTCAGGCGCAAAGTTCTTCTTATTCACCCATGAAAACAAAAAAAATAGCACACTCATACTGCGTGATGCATACACTTCTTTTTAAAACGTCCGATAATCTCGTACACCTTACGTTCACAGACACCATGCCTGGCAGAAAGGACGGTAACACAATAGGTTACTTTGTCGCCGGTATTGCGCATCTTCTCATACTCTTTATACAGACTGATATATTTGTAGTCATCCGGCTTGGAACCCATTTCGGCCAAAAGCTCCAATAGTTCCTTGTTTAGGTTTAATATCTCGAATAATGTCATATATATAATTTTATTGTATCTTTGCAACGCCAATCATTTTTGTAACATAAAAAAGCAGAACCGTAACAGAGGGTACTTGCCCCCGGTTGCGCGGTTCTGCGTAATGTTACAAAGTGATTGGCGTTACTTTTAACAGGCCGGGGGCTTTTTCATTTCTTAAACCGTTCGGAACTTCTCCGGTAACACATGAAACGATTTCAACCTTTCCTGCCACTTTATCACATGCCGTAAGCATTTTCTGCTTTCATGTTTTGAACGAAAGTATTTTAATTTGCCGCAACGCCGTTGCGTTTTACATTTATTAAGCATCCCGGCTGATACACCGGTTTTCTCTTGAAAGTAAAATACTTTTTATATGTTTATGCTTTACAAATAAAACAAGTAAATTACTTATATATACATATTGATATTTTAATTAATACAATATAAAATATATTCAAGTATAATACTTAATAAGTAAAAACATGGTAAAATATTTGCAGTAATGCACAATTATTACTATCTTTACACCGTAATAATCAAGGAGATATAAATATAATGAAAACATTAACGACAGCATGTGTAAATCATAAGGGCGGGGTTGCAAAGACCACATCCTTATTGAATCTGGCAGCCGGAATTGCAAAGTTCTATGGCAAAAAGGTTTGCATTATCGATGCAGATCCGCAGGCAAATACGACGATAGCGACATTCGGGGAAGAAATGGCAAGCCTTTCCCAGGACAGCCTGCTTGAGAGTGTATTGCAGGATTGTATGCAGGACAAACTTTTGAGGCTGAAACCGCAAAAATGGTTGGAAAAAGTGGATGTCATACCGACATCATTGGATCTGGCGGCAATGGAAGTGGTAATGAATACGGCTCCCGGCAGAGAATTCCTTTTCAGGGAAATCATAAAAGGCCTGGAAGGAAAGTATGATCATATATTGATAGACTGCCCGCCTTCATTGGGGATTATCACACAGAACGCATTAATGGCAAGTGATTTTGTAATCATACCTACAGACGGAAACTATTTCGCAATGAAAGGAATTGAGAAAATACACTATATCATCAGTCTGCTGAAAAGGAAGCTCGGAGCTGGCGTCCGGATACTCGGTTACTTCATGACCAGATATAATGCCAAGAGGAAACTGGACCTGGATATCAGGGAAAGCCTGAAGGAGACATTGGGAGAAAGCGTATTCGAGGTGGTGATCCGTAACAATGTGGCATTGGGAGAAGCCCAATACAATGCCATGAGCATTTTCGATTATGCGCCTTCATCCAATGGAGCGGAGGATTATCGCAAATTGACAGAGGAATTTCTCCTGAGAATTGAAAAGTTAAATGCAAAATAGGAATAACTGTATAGACGTTATGAAAGAGTTCAAATCAAAAGGGATATCTTTGGAAGGTATAGTAGGAGAAAATCCTGTGAAAGAAAAAAAAACGGCAGGAAAGGCATATAACCAAAGCATTGCAATAACAGAGGATCTGGTATGGGAACTGAGGTCATTCGCGTCCGATCACCGTTGCAGGGGAGTCAAAACGGTACTTGAAAAAATAGTGGGATGCTTCGTCAGGGAAGACGGGACTTTGGACCGCGACAAGCTGGAAGAATTCTGGAGAAAGTATGTAAACAAGTAAAATATATAATATACTTATTAAGTAATATACTTTATTTTAAGAACTAAGAACAATGAAGATATACGGATACATATTGGCAGCTTCACTCGCATGCACGCTTTTTTCATGCGGAGAGGATGGGGTATTGCCGGAACCCGAACCGCCGGTAGTAGGACCGGGAGACAAGGATGAACCGGATGAAAAGCCGGACAAAATACAGTTGGGCATTACTGCATCGCTACAATCAATGTCGCAGACCAGAGGGATTATAGAAGCATTCATGCCGGGACATGACATGGGGGTCTTTGTCGCTACAAGTGGAACCGGCCAGACAACAAAGAACGCCTCTTATCTTTTTGACGGGAAAACCTGGAATGCAGACCGGGATGTACCGGTGGAAGGAGATGCCGATGTAGTAGCATATCTGCCGTATGACAAAGCTGTGACCGACTATGCGAAGGTTGCTTTCGACTTGACAGACCAGGACGACATATTGTATGGAACGGCTAAGGTAACAAAGGATATCCCGACTGCAAGTCTGGAAATGAAGCATGCGATGACATTGGTACGCGTACGCCTGATGAAAGACGAATACATGGGTACGGGGCTGGTATCAGACATGACTTTCAAGAATGTATATACGGCTGGAACGCTTGATGCCACGGCAGGAACGATAACAAAGGATTACGGAACAGGTCGGGGGATAATCAAGGCCGGCGGGAACTACATGCTCAATGATGCCAACCCGGTGATTGTGGATGCCATCCTTATGCCCAAGCCGGCGCACGACGAACCGGTATATGTAAGTTTTACCATTGACGGGCAGGAACATACCTATACATTCCCGGTACTGCATGAATGGCAGGCAGGTATGAAATACACCTACACCCTGAAAATGACAGGAAACTATAATTCCCCGGTAAACAAGGAACAGGTTGATATAGATGTGGAATATTGGAGCCGATATGGTAAGACGGATGAAATCATACTCAATCCGAATCCGGAAGATTACGAATTTACCATTTGGCCGAACTATACGGAATACGGCTATGATTGCTATCAGAATGAAGGTAAGGTGTTCGGTACATTCTACTATCCCTGGTGCGGTACATCGGAAGGAGAACTGCGCTTTGTATTCATGAGGGAAGGAACCAATGAGATAGTGGAGAAATTCCAGCCGATAGACATCAAGACCAATGGTGCATGGGACGGTAAGCGTATCCAGTGCTATATTACTTCCGCTCCCGGTACATACCAGCTTGTTCCTCTGTTCCGTAAGAAAGGAGAAACAATGTGGTGCAAGGCAGTAGATTATGACTATGGCAGTACGGATGAGGAATGGCTGTATGAAGTAAAAGCACCTGCACCGGATAATCTGCCGGCATTACGCGATATTGAATTGGAAGGCCAAGATAATACGACCTTTTTATCTTACCGTATTCCTTTTAACCAACCGTTCAATATAGTCTTTACTTTGTCTAATAAGGGAGAAAAAGCCTTGAAAGGAAAAATAAAAGCAGTATGGGAGCGTGAATTCAAACTGAAGTCCAATTCATACAGACCAAGTATTCGGAAAGAAGCAGCCGTTGATGATAATGAATGGAATGACGAGATCGGAATAGTTGATATAAATATCCAACCAGGTGTAAGATTTTGGAAAGGTATCATGGAGTGTAAAGTTACCCAATACTATCCAATGCCTCATGTAGATGGAACTCAATATGCCGGGCCAATAATTCATCTTTATTGGTTGCCTGAAGGGGCATCGGAATGGCAACTTCTCAGATTGGATGCAGACTATTTGTTTAATCGTAATCATGTGAATGGAGATATTTGGGATGAAACATTGAATTATATAAATGTATCCCTTGCAGAATGGTATAATTAAATATTGATAGATAATACAAATAAAAACATAATTCATTGGCATGACATAAGATGAATTTAAAGTGGAGAAGTCCCGCTGCAGTGATGCACCGGGACTTCATTTTTGCATAGTTCTAACAGTATTATTACAGCAAAGTTTGAGGTGAAGATCTTGGATAACTATATTAAAGGAAAGATGTCTATTTATAGTTCTAAAAGTCTTAAGTTAGAAGTTACTTCAGGCTTTCCAATAGCTTCTCCTATCACCATCAAATATTCTGCAAGAGGAGTATTTTATGTAGATGAACAGGATGAATGGGGAGGTATGCAACCGCCTGATCAATATTTTGATTGTAGAGTTTGGACGGAAACATTAACAGTTGGCCAATCTGCATGGGAATTCATTTTCATGCCGGATGAAATGGGCACGACTATTCCATATTTGCCCGGAAAGGCTGTTATTACAAGTTTGGATGATTGGTATATGGATTTTAAAGAGTTTTCTGATGATAGATATAATTATCTAAAATGGTAATTCATATACCATACATATCTTTTAAAAGAGTATGAAGCTGGAGTTTTTCGGCTTCATACTCTCATAATTATTTTCATTAATCCATATAAATAGAAAAAAGCATATCAAATTTTACATAGATTTTATATCTATTCTATACAAGCATATTCAGAATAGAATGTTTGGTTCTCTATTTTGATTACATGATTACTTTGTAATGCTGAATAATGTGCCAGGAAAATTAGGCTCACAATAATTAATATCTGATTTTGTGGTACCAGCTATAATTATGCTTCTTGCGTTTGCCCCATGCCCTTCATCCGAACGTATATGTTCGCTAATTACAAGATAAAAAGGAACAGGCTGACTTATGAATAGTAATATTCATTTTCATTATAATATAGGCTATATTCAAATTCAGGACATCTTGTTTGAACTTTGCTGTAATAGTATTATTGCTTTTGCTCCTTCAATCTTTAGTTTATAAGTTTTTTTTTAACTTTGCAATTGATTGTAGAATCTTTGTGAATATAATCATGAGTAAAAAGAACGTATATGACTTAATTCAAGAGAGATTAAATGTAATTTTTAAGGAATTTGATAACGTATATATATCCTTTTCCGGGGGAAAAGACAGTGGAGTATTACTGAATTTATGCATAGATTATATTCGTCAGCATCATTTGGAACGCCGTATCGGGGTATTCCACATGGATTATGAGATACAGTACAGTATGACAATCGATTATGTAGATCATGTCTTTAAAAACAATAAAGATATTCTGGATATATATCGTGTTTGTGTACCTTTTCGTGTAACAACTTGCACCTCAATGTACCAAGACTATTGGCGTCCCTGGGATGAAACAAAGAAAGATTCATGGGTCAGAGAGATGCCTAAAGATGCAATGACGGTAAATAACTTTCCTTTTTATGACCGCCAAATGTGGGACTATGATTTTCAACTGGAGTTTTCGCGCTGGTTCCATCAGCAAAAAGGTGCACAACGTACCTGCTGTCTGGTAGGTATACGTACTCAAGAAAGTTATAATCGTTGGCGAGCCATTTATCGACAGACCAAAGAAAAGTATAAAGACTGCGAATGGAGCACCCGGATTGACGAGGGAATATACAATTTGTATCCTCTTTATGACTGGAAAACAGAGGATATTTGGGTTGCCAACGGTCGGTTCCATTGGGATTATAACCGCCTGTATGATTTATACTATCAGGCAGGAATAAGTTTGGACAGACAGCGTGTGGCGAGTCCTTTCATTAGTGAGGCTATTGAAAGCCTTGCGCTGTATAAAGTTATTGATCCCAATACCTGGGGGCGAATGATTGGACGTGTCAACGGAGTCTGCTTTGCCGGGCTTTACGGCAATACTCATGCCGCCGGACGAAAAAGCATCCGTCTGCCAAAAGGATATACCTGGAAGTCATTCATGGAGTTTCTGCTTTCAACCCTTCCTGAACGAACTCGGAATAGGTATTTGGCAAAGCTGGATACCAGTATCAAGTTCTGGAAGGAAAAAGGTGGGGTTCTCAGTGACGAAGTAATACAGAAGCTGAAGGATCGCAATATTCCCATTCAGGTTGGTGATAGTACAAATTATAAAACTAATAAGAAACCTGTGAGAATGGACTATCTGGACGATATAGATATTGAGGAATTTAAAGAGATCCCGACTTATAAAAGGATGTGTATATGTATTTTACGGAATGACCACACCTGTAAATATATGGGATTTGCTTTGAACAAAGAGGAGAATGAAATGAAGAACAAAGCTATGCAAAAGTATAGCCACATTTTATAGCTGAAGGATAGAATGGATAGCCTTTATTTTCAGTTAACAGAGATATTATAGAATTTTCTGGGAAAAAACATCCGGTGTAAACAGCACAATAAAGGTTTCCTCTGCAGACAATGAGGAAACTTTCATAAAAGATTAATAACGTTGGTACATCATCTCAACGTAGCAATTTGTATCAGAAGTTGCGGTAAATGACAAGCCGTTATCTTCTGTAATACCGGATACTGTGTTCCTGTTACTGTCCTTTACTCCTCTATATTCATAATATCCATGAGAATCACTGCCTGCAATAAAATTAAAGTGACAGATATCCCCTTCAAAGAAAGTCTTTCTTATTGAAAGTTTGCCTAATGAGATGTCATTTCCCGCCCAATATAATGAGTAGTCACCACTTTGTACCCACGTATTGTTAATCCATTTTGCAATTGTAACCATATATTGCTTACGGGGCGGACTGTTGGAAAATACAGCCCGAAATTCCGTTCCGGATGGATATAGGTCACTAAATTGTCCGTTATTAAACCGCAAACAGTCATTATCTGCAATAATCCAATCAGGAACAGATTCATAAGAAATAGCACCGGATATCCTACATATTCATTCATTGAAATAATAACCACTGTTTGCTATGGGATATACTTTAAAACCGCCTTCATTCAAATCTCGTCAATCCTCAATAATAGCGAGTTGTTGAGAAACTGTACCATAGTCACTATTAGAGGAAGAAAAATGATAAACAGCTACACCAGTAGTGAAATTTGCCGTAATAGTACTGTTGGTTCTAAGCTGATTTCATTCATATTTATTTCTCAAATCATATAAAAAGAAGTACTTTTGAAGCAAAAATGAAGCGAATAGATATATTCATAACTAAAATACGTAATTGTATTACAGACTTCTTATCACAAACAGATATTAGTGAAATCAAGGGAAATATATACTTATTCAATGGAGATAAAGAAATTAATATTTCTATATCTGAAGTATGGAAAATAGCTGAAGAAGTACCTTTGGAAGATAAAGAATTAGGAGGATATTATGATCAAGTAAAATCAACCTTACCAGAAAAGGATACTGGTAAGAACTACAATACATTCATTGATTTTTTTTCTGATATATGTCATGATATTAATATAAAAGACTCCACTCGTAAAAATTATTTTCGAACTCTTGATACCTTGAAAGAGTATGCTCCTGCCGCACGTTTTTGTAATATAGATAAAACGTTTGTATGCGGTTATGAATTATTCCTCCTATCCTTAAAAATGCGAGCCAACACAATAATTAAACACATGAAACATCTGAAGAAAGCATTTCACCAGGCTTGCCGAAAAGGTTACCTGAAGTTCTCAATAGAAGAACTGTTCAGCTTGTGCAGTGTTAAACAAGAGAAAACGTTTAAAGAAAGTCTGACGAGTAAGGAACTGGTCATTCTTTATCAGTATTTGCAAACTGAATTTGAAACTATGGCAGATAGAGAAAAAGAAATCCTTGCAGGTTTCCTCTTTTCTTGTTTGACCGGTTTACGTTATTCTGATATTTGTTCGGTTGAGTATTCAAATATAAAACGGATCAGGAATAAACGTTGGCTTTTCCTTACAATGAAAAAAACAGGTCAAAAAATTTTTGTACCCATTGAACAAATGTTTTCAGGAAGAGCACTGGGGGTAATGAGATTATTTCATAGAACCAGAGGAAAACTTTTTCATATGCCATCCAATACTGTGTGTAATCGGATTATTAAACGAATTTATAAAAAGCTTTTCCGTGGAAAAAAAAACATTTCCTTTCATACCGGAAGACATACTGCAGCTACTCTTCTGCTTTATCATAACACACCGCTTACAACCATTAAAGAAATTCTTGGACATGCCAATATACGTACTACAGAAACATATGCAGATATAAATGAAGCTACCATTTATAATTCTATATCTAAAATAAGATTTAGAGAATTGGAAAAAGCAGAAAAAAGAATAGCCCGAACTTTTTCTTGCAGAAGTTAATAATTAATCCTCAATCCTAACAGTACTATTACAGCAAATTTTAGCATGAATTCCATAGATATATACTTTCATGGAAAACAATCTGATGGATTTGATGATATGTATATCAGTTCAAACGTGATTTTACCTTTTGAAGTTAGACTCACAGCCTGGCAGACAATAATAGAATGGGATGACCGCTATGATCCACCCCAGGAAACAAGTTATGAAAGAACTACTACTGTAACGTTAAAAGCCGGACAAAAGGAATCTGACCATAATAATTTCTGGCTTGGAGTATCCAATGGTGGCAGTTGGGGTTGGAACATCTATGTAAATGGCATTGAAAAGACCAATGGAGATACCTATGTTTACAATGGAATAATTTATAATATTGTGGTTTTATAATAAAATAACAACTACTATCTCCTAAACATAAGAAGCTGTCTCTTATACACATCTGACGCTGCCGACGACTTAATAGGTGTA
>ERZ1026929.519-NODE-519-length-19750-cov-6.304189_pt1 | contig 19750 bp, 9 predicted proteins | sample MGYA00519463_ERZ1026929 | MGnify/ENA primary metagenome ERZ1026929 (study PRJEB26926, sample SAMN06164829) | human gut metagenome | biome: ENVO:00009003; feature: ENVO:2100002; material: ENVO:00002003 | host: Homo sapiens | place: USA | collected 2012 ... | reverse complement strand
CGAGATGTCTTAGGGTCTCGTGGGCTCGGAGATGTGTATAAGAGACAGCTGCTATACATTCTCTTAATGCATCCATTGAATATGGGAAGAGCAGGAATCGGTATATTATCTGGTAGGCGTTAGGAAGTACTTCTATAGGGAATGTACCGCCTGAGCCGGCAACCTGTATAACGAGCAGGACAATTCCAAGTGCTTCACCGATATTTCCAAATGCAACAGTAAGGCTGTACATAAAGAAGGTGAATACGAAGCTTGAGAATGCACATGCAACCCAGTAAAGGAATGTGTGGTAACACTGGATTCCTATGTAGAGAAGATTTCCAAGTGTTATAAGCAGTGCCTGAAGCTGTCCTACTGCAAAGAATATAAAATACCTTCCGAAGAATTTTTCATATCTCTTTGCATCTGCTGGAATGTCCGGAGCAGGATGCACAGGTGTGTGCATAATAGCAACAAGTATAAGTCCACCAAACCACAGTGCAAGTATTGTGTAGAATGGTGAAGCGCTTGTTCCATAGCTTTTAACAGCATATACCTGCTCTGTTGTTATATTTACAGGTGCAGAGAGAAAATCTCCCAAAGTATTGGCATCTGCATTTAACATCTCTGATAATAAACCATATGTATCCTGTTCAGTGATTGTGTTTAATGTATTAATTGCATTATCAAGCTTTGTCTCAAGGTCACTGAGAAGCTCTTTAGTCTGAGTGAGTGAGCCCGATGTAAGCTTAATTGCAGCAGACAGGTCTGCAACATCCATGTTCATGTCAGAATAAAGCTCTGTTAATGAACTCATAATGCTTTGAATCTGGGACATCTGGTTTGAAAGAGCAGATGATAATTCATTTAAAGATTCAGCGGAATTACCATTTACAAGTGCCTGTAAGGTTATTAACTGCTGCTGCTGTAACTGTAATTGTGTATAAACTTGCGGTGCAGCACTGTTTGAACTGCTGCTTATTGATGATGTAAGGTCAGTAATTGCAAGCATTGAGTTAAGAATTACATCGTATGTTGAAAGTGTAGTCCTTGCGGATGTAAGTCTGTTAATAACTGCATCCATAAGAGAACCGGTTTCTTTATCTGCATCTTTGATAACTGAGTCGCCAGTTCCGGCAATCGTAGATACGATTGTATCTATAAATGTCTGGTTTACCTGCTGCTGAACTGCTGTTTTAGCCTTGTCTGTTATCTTAGGTGCAATAGCGTTTGCTTTCTGGTTACAGTAATATTTTAACTGAGGATGTTCCATGGAATCACTTAAGAAGCTTATAAGATTCTTGGAAAAATTCTCTGGAACAACGAGGGCTGCATAATACTCACCGCTGTATACGCCCTCGATTGCTTCATCTGATGAAGCAACAAACTCCCAACCGATAGTGTTATTAGTTTTAAGTGCATCAATTATGGTGTCACCGACATTAAGCTCCGTTCCTTCAAGAGAAGTACCTTTGTCAACAGATACAACGGCAACTTTAATCCTGCTTGTGGAAGCCTGTCCATATGGATCCCAGTTTGACAGGATATTAAACCACGAATACAATGCAGGAATAACGGTAAGACCGATAATTACGCATAGTGCAATTACATTTGTTTTTATATGGCGAAGGTCAGCCCGTATAATCTTAAATATATTTTTCATAACTGTACCTCACTTAAAAATGCTTTGATACTGTCTGTAAGAGAAGTATCAGCCTGTTTTTCCTTAATCTCAATATTGAGCTCATTGAGCTTTCTTGCGAGCTTGTCATCAATATAATCAATAACTATAAGATAAGCACAGAATATAAAAAGTGAGATTACCCAAAGAAGCAGATAAACAACCTTAGCTGTATTCATGGTAAACATAAGCACCATGAATACTAAAGGAATTATCATCATACATCTTAAGCAGACCTTTTTCTTGTGCTGGTTCTTAGCGTGCATATTTTCTGCAAATGCTGTGATTTCCGCAATAACAACATCTATATTAAAATCATCATTTTGCATAAATTCATTTCTCCTTTACATAAAATGTGTTTCTTTCATACGGCGTTCGAAGAACTCGCGTACTTCAAGAAGTGACTTTCTGATTCCAAGTCCCAGAATAAGGGAAATAACAGCATAAGCGCATAATTTCACAAGAAATACAGCGTAATCACACTGATATAATCCGCTTATTGCCTCCCTCATGGCATTGATTGCATAAGGGAATGGGAAGTAAAGGTACACATTCTGGAAGAATTCAGGAAGAAGTTCTATTGGATAAGTTCCGCCTGAACCGGCAATCTGTAACACAATCATAACTACAGCAATAGCTTTTCCCAAATCACCAAATGTAAGAACAAGTGTATATATAAATAATGTAAATACAAAGCTTGTTATAGCGGCTGCAAGCCACAGCATGAATGGGTGGGTGCAGTCAATTTTTAAAATGTACAAATCACCAAGAACAACTACAAGAGCCTGAAGCTGTCCCATTGCAAGGAAGAGTAGTGCACGGCCCATATATTTCTGATGTTCTGTGGCATCCTTGAATTCATCATCCTCATAGTCAACCTTTACTTTCATAAGGGCAACTAAAACAATTCCTCCAACCCAGAGAGCAAGTGTTGTATAGAAAGGTGTAACACTTGTTCCATAGTTAGTCTGCATATAGACGTAGATTTCTTCTACCTGTACAGGTTCTGACAGGAATGACGCTATTGACTGTGCGTCTGAGTTGATGAAATCCATTATCAGTTTATATGTAGAAGATGAACTTATATCTCCTACTGAACCAGATATGGTATCAAGCCTTTTATTGAGAGAATCAAGTAATGTTTTTGTGCTTTCTAGAGTTGTATTAATATTTACTGATATATCACTCACACCAAGGAGCATCTGTGATATTCCGTTAATACTGTCTCCGACACTGCTTATATTAGCTGCAAGGCTGCTTACGGCATTCTTAATGGAAGCCTTAAGAAGGTTAACATTAGTTCTTATTACAGTCTGCATAATTGTCTGGCTCTTCTGGAGCTCTGTGCGGCACTGTTCAACAACAGACTTGATTAACTGGTATTTTGCCTGAAGTGTTTCAGGTGAATCAGTAAGAATATCGGCACACTGCTGAACAAGGTTGTATGCGATATTCTCCATAGCGTTAACAGAAGCTAGAGCTGACTTTAGGGCGGTGATAACTGCCGGGTCAATGCCATCTACTTTGCTGAGGGAATCAATAGCATCTTCAAGAGCCTTATTCTGGTCTATAAGTTCCTTTAACTGTTTGTTGGCTTTACTAAGCTCAACGCCAGCCTGTCCGACATCAGTTATTGAAAGCTGTACAGCTTTATCAAGAGAATCAAGTGCGCTGTCAGTTAATTCATTCATAGCTTTAAGCTGCGCATCAATCTGGTTTGCAATATTATCTGTGACATTATCAAGAGATTTATTGGCAATATCAGCAACATCAGTTGTTCCGGTAAGAACATCTTTAATCTGTGGAAGAACCTCCTGAAGTTTTGCAAGATTATCTGCCAGGTCTGAATTACTCTTAATAAACATGTCAATCATTGTATCGTAAGAATTAATATTGGCAGATACACTCTGTAAATCCTTAACTGTCTTTTCAATAATTGAAGGATCATTTTCAGCTATTTCGTTAAGTCCCTGCATAATAGTCTTAACACACACATCAATGAATTCGGAATTGATAGTGTTCTGAAGAGTGCTTTTTCCTGTATCTGTAATCTTGGAAGCAACAGCATTTTTCTTGGAATTCTCATAATATGTAACTGTTGGTGGATTAAGACCATTGTCAAGGAAGTCATACAGGCTTCGTGAAAAGTCCTCACCAACAACGATAACGGCATAGTACTTCCCGGCATTCAGTTTATTCATGGCTTCATCTTTAGTTTCCGGAAAACGCCAGCCTAATTTATCATTCGAATGAAGCTGTTCAACAATCTGTTCTCCCATATTGATAGTGGAATCATCAGATTCAGAGTAGCCTTCATCTTCAGAAACAATAGCAATCTGGACAGACGCAGTGTTTGCGTAAGGATCCCAGTTGGAATATATGTTAAACCATGCGTAAAGCGATGGAATAAGGCACAGACCAAGCGCAATGGCTAAAGCCAGAATATTCCTGCTAAGACCTTTCAAATCTTTTTTGAAAATCTTAAATATCATAACATTCCTCAATTCTTTAATTATCGTTTAAAACTTATATGTATTTTACTTAAGAAACTGGGGAAAATCAATACAGAGAGGATAAATCAGACATATTTAATAAATTAAGAAAGGATACGGATTTATGAACATATTGTATTGTGGTGATAAACCAATGCAGAAGGGGATTCTTTTATCTTCAATGTCTCTTATTAAAAATGTGGATGAACCGTTAAATATATATATTCTCACGGTTGATTACAGGGAAAAAGGTATTAATTACAAGCCAGTTGATAAAGCATTTGCAAAATATCTGAAAGAAAAATTGAATAAATCGGACATTAAAGTAAATATCTTTCTTATTGATGTTACAAGATATTTTGTTGAGGAGCTGCCGGAGGCAAATATGCAGAGCAGATTTACTGCGTGCTGTATGTTGCGCCTTTTTGCTGATAAGACAGATATTAAGGATAGAGTTCTTTATCTGGATACTGATGTGTTGTGCAGGAAGGATTTCAGGGATTTTTATTATCAGAATATGGATGGCATAGAGATTGCGGGAGTTTCTGATTATTATGGCAGATGGCTTTTCGGTGATGGTTACATTAATTCCGGAGTAATGCTTATGAATATGAGGATGATAAGACAGAACGGGCTTCTGGAGAAATGTCGTGAACAGTGCATAAGAAAGGAAATGTTTATGCCTGACCAGACGGCTGTTAATACATTTGCAACAAGAGTTAATCTGTGCGGACGAAAGTTTAATGACCAGAGGAGGCTGCATGACAACACTGTTTTTCAGCATTTTACAACTACCTTCCGGGTGTTTCCGGTGATAAGGACTGTTTCAGTCAAGCCGTGGGAGATTGATAAAATGCATAATATACTTGGGCTTCATGAATATGATGAGCTTCTGGATTCTTATAACAGGGAGCATGAAGAGTACATGGCAGTTTCACGTATTCCTGTGTTTTTCTCGATTAATGAACAGTACGCACCATATCTGGCAGTGTGCCTTAAATCGCTGGCTGTACATGTAGCTTGTGATGAGCGTTACCGCATTATTGTTATGTGCGACAATGTGAAGAATATTACGATGATTCAGCTTCGTAATGTGATAAAGGATTATGAAAACATAGATATTGAATTCGTTGATATAAGAAAGAAAATGTACGAATATTCTGAAAGCTTTGGACAGACAGTTACTGACAGACAGGAAAACAGGCTTTATTCAGGCGAGTTTACACTGACGATATATTTCAGGTTATTTATTGCAGAGCTTTTTCCAGAGCTTAATAAAGCTGTGTATATTGACTCTGATACCGTAATAAATGATGACATTGCAAAGCTTTATTCAGTTGATATGGGAGATGCAATGTTTGGTGCAGTAAGAGATACATTTGCAGGAAAGAATACAATACTGGCTCATTACATTGAAAATGTAGTGGGAATAGAGCGGGATGAATATGTCAATTCAGGAGTGCTTCTTATGAACCTTGATAAGATAAGACAGGCTCATCTGGCAGACAGATTCTTAAAGCTTATGGCTGAATATCACTTTGACAGTGTTGCACCTGACCAGGATTATATTAATGCTATGTGTGCAAAAGAAATATATTTTCTTGATAAGGAATGGAATGTTATGCCTAACAAGGGCGGGGAGTATATAGCAAGACCGAAGCTGATACATTATAACCTGTTTGACAAGCCGTGGCATTACAGCGAGATTCCGTATGAGGAGTATTTCTGGCAGTATGCAGCGGAGTCGGGATTTTATCCGTTGCTGATTAAACAGCGCAAGCAGTATGGGGATAATGAAAAGAAAGCTGACCGTGAGAATTTAAAGAAGCTTCTTGCAAGGGCTGAGAATATTGCGGACGGTGATGGGGTTAAGTTTTCTGATGTTGTGGGAAGCAGATTTGTTGTGGATAGTGGTTTCGTGAAGGATAGCAGTGATGCTGCAAAATAAATTATGTCGGAGGAGATATGATTGGTGATAGGGAGCAGGTCTATGAAAATATTAGGACGGCTGTAAGCCTTAATCAGTTGAATTCAAAGGTTGAGCCGGGAGACCCTAAGCTGTTACGCGAAGATAAAGAAGCATTACTAAGACATTATATTGATTACCGCACAGCATATGGTTTTTGTGTGAAGAAATATATTGCAGAAGCTATATTTCATGTCGGGACTTCTGCGGTGGGGCTTATAACACAAGTTGACGGACTTGAGAATCTTTCTGGAATCAGAGGTCCTGCGATTGTAACATGCAATCATTTCAGCCCGTTAGACCCTGCAATTGTCAGGTTTGCAATGAGAAAAGCTGGATTCAGAAGAATAAGTATTGTTAATCAAGATTCTAACCTTGCAATGAAAGGTTTTGTCGGGTATATGCAAAAATATGCCGACACAATGCCCGTAAGCAGCCTGAAATGGTTTATGGAGACTGAGTTTCCTAATCAGATTGAGAATGCATTTGATAAAAACAAACTTGTGCTTATATATCCTGAGCAGGAAATGTGGTTTAATTATCGGAAGCCCCGCCCATGCAAAAGAGGTGCATATCTGTATGCGGTAAAGTTTAATGTGCCGGTGATTTCGCTGTTTGTTGAACAGCAGGTTAAAAGTACACATTTGCACACATTCAGGGTACATGTCCTGCCAGTAATATATCCGGACAGACAGCTTGATGAAAGAACAGCAAGTTTAAGAATGCAGCACACAGACTATGAGCAGAAATGTGCTGCATATGTCATGGCATATGGAAAGAAACTGACTTACGATTTTGAAGAGGGCGATATTGTAGGAAGATAAAAGCATTTGACGCGGAAAGAATTGAAGTGTATATATATTTGAAGAAATTACAAAGATTGAGAGGAAAATGTATATGAAGATACATTCAGTGGCAGTACTTGGAGCAGGAGCAGTCGGCTCTTATGTTATATGGGGACTTTCAGAAAAGAAGGATATAAGTTTAAGCGTTATTGCAAAGGGCGAAAGAGCGGAAAGACTTAAGGCAGAAGGCTGTCTGATTAATGGAAAGACATACCACCCGGAGGTATTGACCCCAGAGGAAGCAAAAGGTGTTGACCTTCTTGTTGTATCATTAAAATACGGCGCACTTGCAGGTGCATTAGATGATATTAGGGAAGCCGTCGGTGAGAATACAATTGTCATGAGTCTTATGAATGGTGTTGACAGTGAAGAGATAATATCTACCAAGATAGATAAATCACATATTATTTATTCACTTATAAAGGTGGCGTCACACCGCGAAGGTAAGGAATATGTGTTCAATCCTGAGACTACAATAGGCATTATATATGGAGAGGAAACTGCACCATTTGAGAGTAAGAGAGTTGCGGCAATAAGAGATTTATTTGATGGAACAGGACTTAATTACAGAGTGACTGAACATATCAAAGAAGAGATATGGAGCAAGTATAGACTTAATATCTGTAACAATCTTCCACAGGCTATTATTGGAGCAGGTGTTGGCTGTTATACTGACAGTGAGCATATGAAAGCAATCAGCGAAGGATTACGTAAGGAGGTTGAAGCAGTAGCTCTTGCCAAAGGCATTGATATGAGCAGGTGTGCAGATAACTCAAGCCGAGGAAGCACTGTTCCGCCAACAGCAAGATATTCAACACTGCAGGATATTGACGCTGGCAGACACACAGAGATAGATATGTTCTCCGGCGCAATGATGCGCATGGGAAAAGAACTTGGAATTGATACACCATATAATGAATATACATATCACATCATCAAGGCACTTGAAGAGAAGAATGATGGCATGTTTGATTATGATGAGAATAGTGAGGCTGTGACTTATTCTAAGTAGTGGCAGACGGATTTAGCAGGCATGTGGGGTACAAGACAGAAAATATAAGATATTAATCATGGCGCAGCCTTTTTAAGGGCTGCGCTTATTGCTTCTATAAAGACGGAATATGTATATCTGTTGGCTGAATCATAGGTTATGTTGGTTGTGCCGGCTTCCATGACTTTAGCAGCAACTTCATCAAATGAAGTTGTGAGCTTAGGGTACATAGTTGTGATTGATTCAGAAAGATTAACAAGCTCAATGCTGTTAATGTTAGAGGAATCAACTGTGACCTGGATATCAACGGGGTTGCCGTCTAACAGAATAGAGGCGGTATATACTCCGGGGCAGAATTTAGGAGCGTCGGCATTATCAAGGGGTGTCTCAATATTAGAAGAAGCAGAAGCATTTACAGTGCTGCTCTTAGGTTTAGTAGTATTCCTGGAATTATCAGAACTATTGCTGCCAAGACGGATAACAGCGAATATAATAAAAGCTATTATAATAGCAGCGATAACCGCTCCAATAAGGAGCTTTTTAAATGGAATAACAACAATTTTAGTCTGACTCATCACAAAGAAACCTGCCCTTCATATTCATTATTACAAAATATATGGTATGGAGTGGGAGATTATGATTAAAATGTGGTATATTAAATACAAATGTATTGGATAGTGTAAAATGGCACATTAAATTAATGCATAGCTTGAAAAACCTACTAAATTGTTAAATATGATGAAATGGTAGGTTTATGAAGAGGTGAATGATTATGAACAGTAAATTTATCAAAACATTTGCAGTAATAGTGATTATAGCGGCAGGCATGACAGCGTGTGGACAAAAGAAAAATGTCATAACAGATGATGTATCAGAAAAAGAGATGACGAACATACAGGAGACTGCATCACAAGAAGTGACAGCACAGGAAATTATAACACAGGAGATTACAACCGAAAAAGAACCGGAAGATGACGAATATGTTCTTGTAAATAAATACATACCTGATATATATGTCGAATTGATGTATGCAACAGACAATAACTTTACAGGTGTCAGAATATATGATTTCACAGACGCATACCTTCGATACGGAACAGTTAAGAAGCTTGCAAATGTGCAGAAAGAACTGAAAGAACAGGGGTACAGCTTAAAGATTTGGGATGCATACAGACCGTTTGAGGCACAGCAGAAATTATGGGAAGTATATCCGGACCCTAACTATGTGGCAAATCCGGCTAACGGAATGAAAAAGCATAATCTTGGAGGAACAGTGGATATTACAATGGTTGCTGCTGATGGAACTGTTATATCAATGCCGACAGAATTTGATGATTTTTCTTTGAAAGCAGATAGGAATTATTCAGATATAGACAATGAAGAGGCTGTGAAAAATGTGATGATTCTACAGAATGCTATGGAAAATAACGGATTTACAGGCTATCAGGGAGAATGGTGGGATTATTCAGATACGGTGGTATATGAAGCGGTTGATTTCGAACCATGATGAGACATGATATGAAAAGGTGCATTATGGTAAAGCAAATGATGGTAAAGTCTATTATAGAAAGATTAGGGGAGTAACACATGTCATTACAATTAATTCTGGGAAGCTCAGGTGCGGGTAAATCGCACTATCTGTATACGCATATAATTGAAGAGTCAATGAAGAATCCTGAAAGGAATTATATAGTTGTTGTGCCTGAGCAGTACACTATGGCAATTCAGAAAAGACTGGTGTCTATGCATCCAAGAAAAGGAATACTTAATATAGATGTTGTGAGCTTTGAAAGGCTTGCGTATAAAGTATTTGAGGAAGTGGGTGAGGATAATCTTGAAGTCCTTGATGATACAGGAAAGAATCTGATTATTAAAAGAGTTTTAGAGCAGAACAAGGACAGATTAAAATATTTTGGAAGTAATCTGTCTAATACAGGATTTGTGTCAGAGATGAAGTCTGTTATATCGGAGATGCTTCAGTATGATATCAAGCCGGATGTTATGCAGGATGCGGCAGGTGCAGCATACAGTGATTCAGAGGGAAGTGCAGCACTTCAGTATAAGCTTGATGATATAGTACTTGTATATAACGCATTTGCAGAGTACATAGACAAGAATTATATAACTAAAGAAGAAATACTGGATAAATTATGCAGCAAGGTTACAGAGTCAGAGAGAATAAAGAATTGCGAGATAGTATTTGACGGATTCACAGGCTTTACCCCGGTTCAGTACAATTTAATGACAATTCTTTTATCAATGTGTCCGAAGATATATGTTTCTCTGACAATTGATGCATCTGAGCGTGAAAATTCAGTAAGAGGCAGGGAAGAACTTTTTTTCATGAGTAAGGACTGCGTATCAAAGCTTTATAAGATATGTGATGAAGAACATGTGAAAGTCCTTGAACCTGTGTATATTGCAGGAAAAGCAGTACCGGGAAAGAATGTAATTGTAAATGTTAATTCAAGATTTAAGAATTCAGAAGAACTGGATTTCCTGGAACAGAATCTTTTCAGAAACAATTCGGGAAGATTTAACCAGAAGACTGACAACATAGTTATATATGAGGGAGCTGTTGCCAAGGAAGAATTAACATTTGCAGCAGGAGAAATAATAAGACTTACAAGACTGTGTGGATACAGATATAACGAGATTGCGATAGTTACTGCGGACATGGATGGCTATGGCAAACTGGCGGCTAATATATTAAAGCAGAACGATATACCATATTTCTTAGATTACAAGCGCCATGTGACGGACAATCCATTTATTGCGGCAATTAACGGTGCACTTGGAATAATAGAGAATAATTACAGCTATGACAGCATATTAGGATTCCTAAGAACCGGAATGAGCGGAATGGAGCGCGAAGATATTGATCTGTTAGACAATTACTGTGTTGCAGTTGGAATCAGAGGCAGGGGAAAATGGCATGAACCATGGATAAGAAAGTTCAGGGGAACAGTCAATAATACTGACCTTGAGAAGCTTAATTCACTAAGAACAATGATAACAGATATGTTGGATCCATTGGAAGAAGTGCTTAAGTCAAAGGAATCTAATGTTGCAGATATGGTAAAGGCTCTTTACGAATTCCTTGTGAGTGAAGATATGGAGCAGAAGGTAAGTGTGCTTAATGACAGCAAGTACACTGGTGATGAATATGCGCAGTTATATAAGAAAGTTATAGAAGTATTAGATAAAATGTATGCCCTTCTTGGAAGCGAGAAGGTTGGTATTAAAGAATTTAACAAGATACTTGCGTCAGGATTTCAGGAGATTAAGATAGGACTTATTCCGCAGACCAATGACTGCGTTGTTATCGGAGATATAGAAAGAACCCGTCTTGACAATATCAAGGTCATGTTCTTTGTCGGAATCAATGACGGCAATGTACCTAAGAAGGCTGATTCAAGAAGCGTTCTGTCAGAAAGCGACAGGGAGTATCTTGAGGATAAGGGAATAGTTATGTCAGCTTCCGTGAGGGAGAAAGCATTTACACAGAGATTCTATCTGTATCTTATTATGACAAAGAGTGCGGAGAAGCTTTACATGTCATATGCGGTAAAAAACAGCGAGGGTGCGGCGCTGATACCTTCATATATTATAAGAAGCATGAGAAAAATGTTTTCACATTGCCTTAAGTTATCTTACAAAGACACGGCACAGCAGAATTCATATGTGACAATACCGCGGGCGGCTAACAGCTTTGATAATACTGAAATTGCTGCAAATGTAGATGAGGATATTATTGATTCACTTACTGGCGGCAGGCTTGTCGGAAGCGTCACATCTTTTGAGAACTTTGCAGAGTGTCCGCTGAGGTATTACTTAAGATATGGAGTTGATTTGAAGGAAAGGGAAGAATTCACATTTTCACCAGTAAACTTTGGCGTCGTACTGCATGCGGTTATCCGTGAGGTGTGCGACGAAATCAAGAAAAACGGTGAGTCGTACTATCTGATATCAGAGGAGAAGCGCCGCGAGATGGTAAAAAGAAGTGTCGCTGCAATTACTGACATATACCAGAACAGTATCCTTAAGGATTCAAGCCGTAATTCATTCATGATTAAGCGGATGGAAGACCTTGCAGACCGCACTGTATGGGCGATGGGTGAACAGTTAAAATGTGGTGATTTCGTGCCATTTGTATTCGAGCATAAGTTCAATATGGAAGTCGGGGACGGAGACAGAAAGCAGCTTATGAGCGGAACAATTGACCGCGTTGACATATGCGAAAACGGCACAGATGTATATGTAAGAATTATCGATTACAAGACAGGAAAGAAGGATTTCAACATAGTAAAGACCTACTACGGAATTGATATCCAGCTTATGGTCTACATGGAAGCGGCAATGAAGCTTGTGGCGAAGATGCGTCCGGGTAAAAATGTGATTCCTGCCGGAGTGTTCTACTACAACATAAGTGACCCGATTGTATCTGCGACAACAGAGAGTGCAGAAGAGATAGAGGATAAGATTAAGGGTGAACTGCGTCTTAAAGGAATGGTTAATTCGGATAAGGATATTGCCGAGAAGATGGACAATACCGAGGGTACATCACTTAATATTCCAGTTAGCAGAAAGGCTGACGGCGGATTTGACTCACGAAGAAGCAAGGTGATGAATACAGAGCAGTTTAATATACTTGGAAGATTCGTTGATGTAAGAGCCATTGATACTGCGGACAGAATTGCAGGTGGTGATATCAGGAGAAGTCCTTATAAAGATGGACAGTTTTCAAGCTGTGACAGATGTCCTTATGGGGCAGTGTGTGGATTTTCAGTGGATTTGCCAGGCTGCAATTATAGAAAATTAAAGAAATTCGATGATGAAGTATTATGGAATAATATAAAGGAAGGGGTTGATGAGAATGGAAAGAAAATGGACACCGGCGCAGAAGAGCGCGATTGATACAAGAGACTGTAATGTGCTTGTTTCGGCGGCTGCCGGTTCAGGAAAGACTGCTGTTCTGGTTGAGCGAATCATTTCCATGATTACAGACCCTGACAAGAATATAGATATAGACAGGCTGGTTGTTGTTACATTTACAAAGGCGGCAGCAGCCCAGATGAAAGACAAGATAAGAAAAGCACTTGATTCAATGCTTGACGAGAATCCGGGTGATGTGAACCTTTTAAGACAGATAACACTGCTTAACAACGCACAGATAACAACAATAGACAGTTTCTGTCTATGGATAATCAGAAATCATTTTCCAGAGGTTAATCTGGACCCGGGGTTCAGGATAATGGACGAGGGTGAGAAGAAGCTTATTGAAAATGATGTGTTGGAAGATGTGCTTGAGGAATTCTATGCCGAAGCAGATGAAGAATTCTTTAATCTTGTTGATGCATTTGGCATGGGACGGGACGATTCAGGGCTTGTGAGCATTATAGATAAAATATACCGTTTTTCAAGAAGTAATCCGTGGATTGATGAGTGGTTTGACGAGTGCATGTTAGTTTATGATGATGATACTTACGATAATCCTGCAATTAAGGAGCTGTATGATTCAATTAAAAATGCACTTCTTGATTACCGTGATAAATATAATAGATTAGTAGATATCTGTTCTGAGCCGGCAGGACCTGCAGCATATACAGGTGCTTTGCAGTCTGACCTGCTTGGAATTAATGAGATGATTAATTCACAGGATTTTGGAGAGCTTGGCAGAAGGATAAGAATATTTTCATTTGAAGCTCTGTCAAGAAAGAAGGATGCAGGAGCAGACCTGGATATTAAGGAATATGTTAAGGGGCAGCGAAAGTTGTTTAAAGATTACATAGGACGGCTTAATGATAAGATATTCTTGAAAGATGATGAGGGAATATTTGCAGACATGCAGGGGGCAGGCATCCAGATACGGACTTTACTTAAAGTGGCAAAGGTGTATGCCAAGCGTGTTTCAGAGGTGAAGCGAGAGAAGGGCATAATTGATTTTAATGACATGGAACATCTTGCACTTTCAATACTTGTAAAGAAAGAAGACGGAAAGCTTGTATATACAGAGACTGCCGACAAGCTTGCGAACAGATTTGAAGAGATACTGATAGACGAGTATCAGGATTCCAATCAGCTGCAGGAGGTTATTCTTAATGCGGTGTCAAAGACGAGACTGTCAGGTGAGAATAACAATATATACATGGTTGGTGATGTAAAGCAGAGTATATACAAGTTCCGTCTTGCCTGCCCGGAGCTTTTCATAGAGAAGTACGATACATACGGCGAGACTGGCGATAATGTTAGAATTGAATTACAGAAGAATTTCCGAAGCCGGGAAAATGTACTTGAGTGTGCCAATGATGTGTTCAGTCATATCATGAATAAGAATTTTTCAGGAATCGGGTATGACGAATCTGTAAGGCTTAATGCGGGGTTTCCATATCCTGAATACAGTGACAGTAATTATGGTGATGAAGCCAACAAGAGTACAGATGTAATTCTTATATCTTCAGAGAATGAAGAAGAGGCGACAACAAGAGAGCTTGAGGCAGACAGGCTTGCAAAGCTGATTGAGGGAATAGTTTCTTCTGGCGTAAATGTGTATGATGCAGATGAAAATATATACAGACCGGCAGAATACAGGGATATTGTAATTCTTACAAGGTCAGTTACAGGCTGGGCGGATACATTTGCAGATGCCCTGATGGATAGGGGGATACCGGCGTATACAGATTCGTCAACAGGATATTTCAGCGTGCGTGAGATACAGGTAATCTTAAGCATGCTTACGATAGTAGATAATCCGGTTCAGGAGATAAGCCTTGCGGCGGCGATGATGTCTTATTTTGGAGGATTTACGGCAGCGGAGCTTGGAATGGTGAGAAAGCTTGGCAGAGAGCATGCAGATAAGAATGTGCATAATAATCTGTATGAACATTTGAAAGCAGTTGCAGTGCTTGGCGGAGCAGATAAGATACAGGAGACGGATGTTAAGCAGCTGTCCGGCAAATGTGCATTATTTCTTGCAAAGCTCACAGAATACCGAGACAAGAGCAGTGTTGAGTCACTATATGATCTGTGTTGGGAGATGATATATGATTCAGGCTACTACGATTATGTGGGAACAATGCCTGCCGGAGCACAGAGACAGGCTAACTTAAATGTCTTGCTGGAAAGAGCAGCGGGATATGGAAAGTCAAGTTATTCAGGTCTGTTTAATTTCTTAAGATATATTGAAAGACTTAAGAAGTTTGACGAAGATTTTGCAGAGGGGGCTGCCAGCCTTGACAATGAGAATCTTGTAAGAATTATGAGTATCCATAAGAGTAAAGGTCTGGAATTTCCGATTGTAATACTTGCTGGGGCGCATAAGAGCATTAACTTTATGGACGCAACTGCGCCTGTGCTTGTAGACCAGAACTTAGGAATTGCAGTTGATTATGTTGACCTTGAAAGAAGAACGAAGACACCTACTATTATTAAAGGTGCTATGGCAAGAAGAATTGTAAGAGAGTCGATAGCAGAGGAAGAGAGACTTCTCTATGTAGCAATGACAAGAGCAAGGGAAAAACTCATAATTACCGGAGTTGTAAAAGATGCAGACAGGACACTTGATAAATACAGGGGAAGGACTGAGCAACTTGCAGCAGATGGAATGTTGTCTTTCGCGGACAGTGAGAATATAAAGAACTATCTTGATATGATAATGCCAGTGTGTCTTATGGATTCAGATAAATTGAAAGGCAGCTTTAAAGTGATGGTTGATGCCGGAGAGGATTCTTGTGCTGATGTGGATGAATCCGGGGAGATGGCTGGTGAAGCGAATGCTGTTAGAATCGGGGGACTGGCTGATGAAATTATGGAAGCTGTGTCTTATCCTTTATTAGAGGAGCTTCCGGAGTATGTTCCTGATGATAACGCAGCCGGAAGGATGAAGCTGACGGTTTCACAGCTTAAGGCTATGCAGGCGGATGATGATTCAGAGGAAAATGCTTACATGGATGAATCTGTGAAGACAGCACTTAAAAAGGAAGAATGTGATGAGACAAACAGCATAATTCCAAAGTTCATAAGCGGTGAGGAAGTTAAGCTTGCTGCTAATGAGCGTGGTAGCGCATATCACAGGGTTATGGAATGTCTTGACTATTCAGTAAGTGTGAACCTTGATGGAGTTAAAGCAGATATTAACAGAATGTTAGAAACAGGCAAGATGAATGAATTACAGGTGAAAAGTGTCAATCCGTGGGATATATATACATTTGTACAATCAGATACAGGCAGGAGAGTTGCAAATGCGGTGAACTGTGGCAGTGTCAGAAGAGAACAGCCTTTTGTATTTGAGTACGAAGGACAGCTTATACAGGGTATAATTGACTTGTGTTTTGAAGAGGACGGAGAACTTGTGATTGTTGATTATAAGACTGACAGGGTTATGAAGGGCAAAGCGGGGGAAAAAGAGCTTGTCAAAAGATACGCAATCCAGCTTGATTACTATGCAAAAGCGCTGGAACAGCTTACCGGAAAAACTGTAAAAGAAAAAATTGTATATTCATTTACTTTAGGAAAAGAAATAATGTGTTAAAATTACGAAAAATTTTCTCTAACATGTAAAATGCGGTTGAAAATATTGTACAATAATGGTAATATAAACATGATTTGTGAATAAAACATATCAAATTTGCACAAAAATGTGCATAAAATGGAAAAGGAGAGGAAAAATGAAAAAGCAAGTAAAAAAGTTTATGAGTGCATTACTTGCATGTGTAATGGTGGCAGTGTCAGTTATAGTATTTGACATGAATCCAGTACATGCAGCTTCTGGCGCAATAACAGAAGCATCAGGCTGGCTTGAGACAGCATATGTTAAATGGACACCTGTAACAGGAGCTACAGGTTACAATGTATATGTTAAGTCTGCAAGTGCCTCAGATTCAGCTTATGTCCAGTTGGACGATGAGCTTATCAGAAAGTATCCATCTTACATGAGAGCGGATGCTGTAGGATTAAAAGCAGGCGATTATGTTATGAAGATTGTTCCGCTGAACAATGGCAAGGAGAATACATCAGCTGCTATCGTTTCAGATAAGCTTACTGTAAATGCACATGACAGAAGCGGATTTACATTTTCAAGTAATTCACCGGTAAAGAATGGTGTTGGTGCATATAATAACGATGGTACATTAAAGTCTAATGCATCTGTTCTTTATGTTACAGAAGCTAATAAGAATACAGTTAAGATGAAGATTGGTAACACAGAATATACAGGTGTAGCAGCTATTACACAGGCAATTAAGGCTAAGAGTAACTGCCAGCCAGTTGCTATCCGTATTATAGGTCAGGTTACATTAAGTGGACTTGCCTGCAAAGATGTATCATCAGCATATGCAATTGGTGTTAAGGGAGCAGCTAACGTAACATTTGAGGGTATTGGTGATGATGCTACTTTATATGGAGCAGGTGTGGCTGTATTCCAGTCAACAGGCATAGAAGTAAGAAACCTTGGTCTTATGAACTGGGGCGGTGGAAAAGACGGAGATGGTATATCTCTTAAGCAGTCACTTGGTGTATGGGTACATAACAACGATGTGTTCTATGGTGATGCTGGTTCAGATGGTGACCAGGCTAAGGGCGATGGCTCTATGGATTTAAAGGATAATTCTCAGTATGTGACAGTATCTTACAATCATTTCTGGGATTCAGGAAAGATGTCACTTTGTGGCATGAAGTCAGAGTCAGGTGAGAACTGGATTACATATCACCATAACTGGTTTGACCATTCTGATTCAAGACATCCTCGTATCAGAACAATGTCAGTTCATGTATATAATAACTACTATGATGGTAATTCTAAATATGGTGTAGGCGCTGCAAAGGATAGTGAGGCATTCGTAGAGGCTAACTATTTCAGAAACTGTAATTATCCAATGCTCAGTTCAATGCAGGGAAGTGATGTTCTTGCAGGCGGAATATTCTCAAGCGAGAATGGTGGTGTCATCAAGGCATACAACAACTATATGGAAGGTCAGAAGTCTGTTATATATGCTAATTCGGATGCTGGTACAACAACTGCAAGTGCAACTGATTTCGATGCATATCTTGCAACATCAAGAAGTGAAACAGTACCTTCAACTTATAAGGCAAAGCAGGGTGGAAAGACATATTCTAATTTTGATACTAAGGTTGATTTAGGCGTTGATACTGCTGATATTGATGCACCTGCAGATGTTCCTTCAATTGTAACTAAGTATGCAGGACGTATTATGGGCGGAGATTTCAAGTGGACATTTGATAATAGTGTTGATGATACAAGCTATTCACTCAACAGGCCATTAAAGGATAAGCTTAATGCATACAAGACATCTCTTGTATCAGTAGGTGGTGGAAGCGTATCTGGCACTTCACATACACATACATATGGTGAGTGGGTAGTTGTTACACCTGCAACAGAGACAGAAGAAGGTCTTAAGAGCCGCACATGTACAGGATGTGGTTATAATGAAACAGCAGTTATTCCAGCTATTGGAAAAGATACACCTGTTACACCTGACACACCGGTATCAGGAGATGCAAAGGTACATAACTTTACAGAATCAGGAACAACAAGTGACTTCTATAGTATTACAGGAAGCATAGCAACAAATAAAGGTACAGCAACATACAACGGTCTTACACTTACAAAATGCCTTAAGATGGAGTCATCAACAAGTATTAAGTTCACAGCACCATCCGCTGGAAAGCTTACACTTGTATTTGGCGGAACAACGGCAGCTTCTGGTAAGGGCGTAAAAGTTAATGGAACAAGCAAAAAAGTTGGTTCTGATGGTACATTAACAGTAGATGTTGCTAAGGGTGCTGTAACTGTAACAAAGGGAGATTCAATCAATCTTTTCTATATGATATATACACCATCTGGAACATCAGAGACAACACATACACATAAGTATGAGTCAAAGATAACAAAGCAGGCAACATGTACAGAGGCAGGAGTGCTTACATATACATGTACATCTACAACAGGAACATGTGACAAGAAGACATACACAGAAACAATCCCAGCAAAGGGACACAGCTTCAGTACAGAGTGGACAGTAGATGTTGAAGCAACAGAGACAACACCAGGAAGCAAGAGCCACCATTGTACAGTATGTGATGCGAAGACAGATGTAACAGAGATACCTGCAACAGGAGTTGTTGAAAAGAAGAATGGTCTTAGTAAGGCAGAAGATGGAAATTACTATTATTATGTAGATGATGTGGTAGATACAAGCTTTACAGGATTTGCAGACTGTGACAATGAAAGAATGTATGTAAAGAATGGTAAAGTTGACACAACATATACAAGTGTAGAACAGGATGGAGCAGACTGGGTATATGTAGAAAATGGAAAGATAAGATATGACTATACCGGAATCAGACAGAACTCAAACGGCTGGTGGAGAATAAAAGACGGAAAAGTAGATTTCAGTTATACAGGACTGGCAGATAACGAAAATGGAAGATTCTACATAGAGAACGGAAAAGTTAATTTTGAATATACGAATTTAATTCAGGATGGAGCAGACTGGGTATATGTAAAGAATGGTCATGTAAAAAATGATTACACAGGATTTGCAGAAAATGAAAATGGAAGATTTTATCTTGAAAATGGAAAGGTAAATTTCGAATATACAAATGTAATTCAGGATGGAGCAGACTGGGTATATGTAGAGAAAGGTCATGTAAATACTAATTATACAGGAATCAGACAGAATGCAAATGGCTGGTGGAGAATAAAAGACGGAAAAGTAGATTTTAGTTATACAGGACTGGCAGATAACGAAAATGGAAGATTCTACATAGAGAACGGAA
>ERZ1026929.514-NODE-514-length-19809-cov-7.999798_pt1 | contig 19809 bp, 9 predicted proteins | sample MGYA00519463_ERZ1026929 | MGnify/ENA primary metagenome ERZ1026929 (study PRJEB26926, sample SAMN06164829) | human gut metagenome | biome: ENVO:00009003; feature: ENVO:2100002; material: ENVO:00002003 | host: Homo sapiens | place: USA | collected 2012 ... | reverse complement strand
GATGTCTTAGGGTCTCGTGGGCTCGGAGATGTGTATAAGAGACAGACCTACGAAGAACCGATTTACGAGAAACAGGGTAGGTATATTTGCAAGGTATGTGGAGCAGATATAACCGAAAACACAACCGCACACAATAAACAGCACGCACTTAACGGGGAGCCTGTAAGCTATAAAACTGTAAGCGTAGAGGTTCAGGTCGGCACAAAGACTGTAACTGTACCTGAAAAGTTTCACTATGAAACCAAAACCGAAGTTGTCGGCAGAAAGTGTACAGAATGCGGAGAGATTGAGTATTATTGATTTAACTGAGGGGGCGTGCAATATGGCAAAGGTAATACTTCTGATACTTCTTAAAGTATTGCTGTTTCCTGTAAAACTTGCAGTTCTGATAATTGCTTTCCTATTAAAAGGAGCGTTTTATCTGCTTTCTTATTTGTTAGTTTTTGTATCTGTAGCAAGCGGAATGATTTATATTGTTATTTCCGTTTTTGCCACTATATTTGCGGTTAGCGGAACAGTAGTTGTGGTAGGATGGATACAAAACGGGACTTTTCCGTTGCTTGACGGATGTGTAGTAATCGGTATTTTGTGGCTGTTTGCTATGTCAACCTATATTATTTCTACTCTTGGAGAAACAATTGCTGATTGGTTTGAGAATATCGGGGACGGATTAGGTGAATTAGCCATTAGTTTTTTTAAACTGTGAAAGAAAAATGCTTGCATAATTCTCGGATTAGTGTATAATATAGGTGGTGATAGGCTTTAGTCCTATTGTATGGAAATCTTTTGATTTCTGTAAAAAGCGGTGAGTCCTACCATATAAGTGGAAGCATTACAAGAGGTGAGTCCTACCGTATAAGTGGAAGCATTACAAGAGGTGAGTCCTACCGTATAAGTGGAAACTTTTAATCTGTAAAGGGGCTGTTTTTCAGTCCCTTTATTTTTTGGAGTGATTTTATGAAGCAACAAAGACTTAATTTTTATTCGATTGATTTAAAGTATGTGAGAAACCTTTCTCAAAAGGACAGCAATGTTATGTCCACTTCACCCCAAATCCATAAATCTAACAGACCGTTTGTCGGTGTTATTGTGTTGGTAAATGACAGAATGTATTGTGTTCCTCTAACCTCTCCGAAGGAAAAATTTGAAAATAAAAAGAACTCAATTGATTTTTTGAAAATTCGTCATCCGTCGGTAAAAGATGAAAACGGTGCTAATAAAGTTATCGGTGGGTTGAATATAAATAATATGTTGCCTGTCGATTTGTCCTTAATACATAAAATTGATATTTCGATTAAACCGACTGACAATCATAAGACAGTAGTTTATAAACAGCTTATGGCTAATCAGCTTACTTGGTGTCAGACAAATTCTGATATCATAATTAAGCGTGCTAATTCTCTTTATAATATAATTACAGAAAATGCTGATGATAACAAATATCTTGCAAAAAGATGTTGTAACTTCAAAAAATTAGAAGAAGTGCTTGACCGATATATATCAAAACAAAAATCTCCTTTATCAAGAAATCAGATAAAGAAAAATGCTAACACAATTTCACAGCAGAAACACTCCCCACACTCTCAGGATAAGAGCAAGGGACGATAAAACTACATAACAAATTTCAGACAGAGCTTCGGTTCTGTCTTTTTTTTGCCCTTTTTATGCTCCAAAACGGAGCATTTTTTCTTTTGGGGAATAATTTCAAAGAAATTTCAAAAAAAATTTAAAAATTTTAAAATTTTTTTCAATTTAGGGGGTGCGAAAACCCGATTTTTACGGAATATATATGAGAAGGTTTTTATTTTTAAAAATTTTTTTGATTTTTAGGGTGACAAACCGCAAATTTTGCGGAATATATATAACCCTTTAAGGAGGAAGTTATGAAACTGAAAAATAAGATTATTTCGGGCTTACTTACTGCCACTACTCTTGTGAGCCTTTGTGCCTTTAGTGCAGGAGCAGTAAGCACAGACAAAAAGTTTTCAGTCGAAGATGCAACGCTTATTCAGAAGAATGTTGTAGGTATGACAACATTTGATGAAAAACAAATTAAGTTGTATGACCTTAATAAAGACGGTGTGATTACCGTTGTTGATTCAACACTTGTACAGAAGATTATCGTAGGTCTGATTAAAGGGCCAACAGAAGAACAACCGACAACAGCAGAATCAACAACAGAGCCTACAACGGAAGCAGTTACAGAACCTACAACTGTTCCAAAGCCTACTACTATACCTAAAAGTGTAAAACTTGACAAGTCAAGTATCACACTTGGCACAACTGAAACCTACACATTAAAAACTACGGTTGAAAACGGAACGCTGTCACAGGTGTCGTTTACAACTGACAACAGTAAGGTTGCAGGTATTGACAATAACGGCAAAATAACTGCTGTCGGTGTCGGCACGTCAAAGATTACAGCCAAAACATATAACGGCAAGACTGCAAGCTGTACCGTAACAGTCAAAAAACTTGCTGACAGTATCACACTTAATAAAACAAGTATTACTTTAGGTGTTGGTGAAAAATATGACTTGAACAGCAGTATTCCGAACAATACAGCAGCCTACTACAGACTTTATTACTCGAATAACACCGCAATTGCTCCCGTCCAAAAGGCAGGCGGTCTTGTTACTGCAAAAACAGCCGGCACTACTACGATAAGATGTAAGCTCAACAATGGAAAAGAAGCTACTTGTAAGGTAACAGTCAAATCTGCACCTTCAAGAGTAACTGTTTCTGATAAATCTGCAACCCTTAAAGTCGGACAGAGTAAAACGCTTAAAGCTACGCTCAACAATAACGCATACAGTTATCGCAGTACTTGGACAAGCAGTAATACATATGTCGCAACGGTTAATTCAACCGGAAAAATCTCCGCTAAATCTCAAGGAACAGCAACAATCACATACAAAACCTACAACGGAAAAACCGCATCGTGCAAGCTGACTGTTTCGGGAAGTGTCGCAAAGTGTATTGATGTATCAACTTGGCAAGGCTCAATAGATTTTAACAAGGTAAAATCAGCCGGTTATGACTATGTGATTATCCGTGCAGGCTACGGTAAAGAAAAAAGCCAAAAAGACAATATGTTTGAAACAAACTACAAAAACGCAAAATCCGCCGGTCTTAAAGTCGGAGCATATTGGTTCAGCTATGCAATGTCACCGTCAACGGCAACAGCAGAAGCAGATGCTTGTCTTAGTTGTATCAAGGGTAAAAAGTTTGAACTTCCTGTTTACTACGATATGGAATATCAGCCTGCAATGAGTACAAGCAACAGCAATTATACAAAAATGGCAGTCAATTTCTGTAACAAACTCAAAAGCAACGGCTTTAAATCGGGTGTGTATTCCTCAGCAAGCGTTTATGACTATCTGCTCAATCGCAAAACCTTAAAAAATAACGGCATTTCCATTTGGAACGCAGAATGGTATATAAAGCCGTCAATCACTTGTGATGTGTGGCAGTATTCAGATAACGGTAGAATTAACGGTATATCAACAAATGTTGACCTTAACTACATATATGACCTTAACATTTTAAGTTGATTACAACTTTCTGTTTTATGACTCTCACTGTTCACTTGACAGCAAGACTTTTTAAGTTTTCATTGTTATTCTTCTTTTGCATCGGGCATTAATTTGTCCGATGCATCCCTACAATCCCCACTAAGGTGGTTAATAATATAAATTTACGGAGGTAAATATGATTCGTGCATCACCCATAAAAGAATACAGTAGTTTTTCTTTTTCAATATTTAGATGAAAGGAGAGAAAAATTTGAATGAAGTTAATTAAAAAAATATTGTCGGTTTTCTTATGCTTGACTGTAATTATCGGCTCATTGTCTGTTGGTTCGTTTTCCGTAAGTGCTGCCTCGGTTAAAGGCAATCGTGGAGCAGACGGCAAAGGTTTTATATACAAGAAAACAGCTGAATATACTTATACAGACGCAAACGGAAAAAAGCACAGTCAGCATTATGAAGGTTGGGAAAATTTCAAGGTGCACTTTTTTGCTCCATCCGGAAAAACCTTGAATTTTTTAGACTACACACAAAGAGCGTACTGTATTGAACCGGATAAAGCATCTGAATTAACAAGTTCTGCTACTGTAAAAAGTACATCTCAATCAGCAGCTTGGAAACAGCTAACTACTGCACAGCAAAATGCAGTTAATCTGATACTTGCTTGGGGCTTTGGCGGATTTGAAGCTGCAAAGGAAGAGAAGGTTCATTACTACTATGCAACGCAGCTCTTGATTTTTGAGATTGTTGCAGGCAAGCGTAACGCATCAACTTTTGAAGCGGTTACCGGTAAGCCGTTACTTACACCTGCAAATACAATGACGGCTACGAGTTCGGCAGAAACTTCGCTTGCGAATGTCACAACGGCATACAACAATATGGTTTCTTGGTGCAAAAAATCCGTGAGAAATCCGTCATATACTGCATCATCGCTCAGTTCTGCGAAGTCGTATCAAATGTCATATAATCAATCAAACGGACAGTATTCAATCACTTTGACTGATAAGAACGGTACCGCTTCAGTAACTAAAGCATCCGATGTAATCGTCAGCAATTCAAATGTTAAGGTCAGCGTAAGCGGTAAAAAGATAACATTTACCTGTTCTAAAAATCTTGGTACGACAGTTAATGTGACAATGAAAAATTCTTTTTTGAAGGAACATGGAATCAAGAACAAAAACAGTTTGTATTTAATTACAAGTAATGACTATGCATCATATCAGACTTTTGCTCAGGGTTCTAATTATACAGTTAAAGACGGATATGTTAAGTTGACATTTCCGGATGTTGTCAAGCTGCAACTTCACAAATCATCATCAAACAAAGAGCTTACAGCTGGCAACGGTTGTTACAGCTTGTCGGGAGCTGAGTATGGCATATACACAGACAAAGCTTGTACCAAAAAAATCGGCAGTATTACAACAAATGCAAGCGGTTACGGCAGTTACAGTAAATATGTTGACGCATCAGCTTCTTACTATGCAAAAGAAACCAAAGCACCAAAAGGCTATGAGCTTGACGAAACTGTATATACATTTGTGAATTCAGGCAAAAAAGCCGCAGACGGTACAAAAATTTATCGCTTTAGCTGTACTGATGAGCCTGTAGATGACCCTGTCGGTATTGTGTTACAAAAAAAGAATGCAATTACAGGCGAAACAACAAGTCAAGGTCTTGGCGGTGCGGTTTTCAGCATTGAATACTACGCACAGGAAATTGATAAGGACTATGATGTCAAAGCAGATGAAACCGCTCCTGCACTTGACAGCAAAAACCTTAAAAGGACTTGGTATATTCAGACTGACGAAGATGGATATGCTGAGCTTAATAAAAACTATCTTGCAGATGGATATAACTCTGATGAATTTTATTACAACAACAACTTAATTACAGTACCTATCGGTACAGTTGTTATAAGAGAAGAAAAAGCTCCTGACGGATACTCGCTAAGTGATGTTGTGTTTTACAGAGTAATAAATGAAGAAATTGCCGGTCTTGCTCAGGACACAAATACCCCTATCAAAGTACCGATTGATGAAATGCCGGCAAAGGCATATGTGGGCATTAACAAGCTTAATCAGTCAGGTATAGGTGTCGGCGGAGCAGTATATGGCTTGTACTCTGATTCAGCTTGTGCAAGCTTGTATGACAAGCTCACAACAAGTGCTGATGGCAAGGGGACTTTTGCAAAATCGGTAGATGTCGGCAAAACATATTACATCAAAGAAATAACCGCACCGACAGGCTATGAGCTTGACGATACTGTTTATCCTGTCATTGCAAATGAGGAAAACTCAACCGTTGAAACAGCCGTTATTCAGACGATTTATGAAGATGCCATAAAAGCTGACCTCAAAATCAAGAAGTCATCAACAGACGGTATAGTTTCAAATCTTTGGTTTGCAATATCAGATAGCCTCGGCAACGAGTACAACGCAGTTTCAACCGATAAAAACGGCGAAGCGACTGTTAAAGGTTTGAGGGTATATGACGATAAAGGCAACAAGATAACCTATACAGTCAAGGAGCTTGGTTTTAAGACTACTTTAGGATCTCACAGCTATGGCGGTTACACTTGGACGATAAAGAAAGAAAATGCAATCAATTATAAAGGTTCATATTTTGAAGGTGTTTCAAATGCTGTATTCAGCAATTGTGAGAATGCTTATTCAAGATACTACTATGGCAAATCATCAGAAGCAAAATCCAACGCTAACGGTAAGTCATTAACGCTTGACGAGAGCAAAACGGTTACATTTAATTTTCAGAATACAGTTTCTGAAACAGATTTAACTGTTAAAAAGACCTCATACAACGGTAAAGTGTCTGGAGTTTGGTTTGAGGTACAGGACGAAAACGGTAAATACTACGGGTCTATAGTCACAGATTCAAGCGGAACAGCTAATTATTACAGCAGGTACGGCGAAAAACTCAAAAGCTGTCTGACCGTTCCGAACTCAGCAATTTGTATCCCTATAAAATATAAGGTTGTTGAAAAAGGTTTTCTCGGCGGAAGCAGTTACTACTTCCCCGAAAATTACCTTGAAAAGGCTGAATCAGAGTGTAAGACTGCCAACAAATACGGAACAACATCTACTCTTAATTATTCCGTGTACAACGCTCCTGCAACAGGAAGTATTAACATCAATAAGACTTCCGAGGACGGAGTTATCGAGGGTTTGAGTTTTAAGCTTGAGTCTTTTGACGATGAACGAGAATTCGGTGATGACCTTATCCCTACCCCGATGGCTTATGATGCAGCCGGCAACGAGATTACAAGTATCGTTTTGACTACCGACAAAAACGGTAAAGCAAGTACAGACAATGAGCAGTTCTATGATGTCAACGGTAATACAATTGACGGAATTCTGCCATATGTATTCAATCAAAACGGTTTTCAAATTACCTACAGACTGACCGAAATCGGCATTAAACAGTCAGACGGAACATACAAGTTTCCGAGCCGTTATGAACTGAAAGATGCAGTTGAATTTACAATCTATGATACCGATGAATATACCTATACATATGATTGTGTGAACACCGTAAAAACAGGTTCTTTGCAGGTACAAAAAACATCTGAAGATGATGTTGTTGACGGTTTGTATTTTGAGATAAGCTGTGCTGAAACAGGGTTTAACGAAAAAGTAAGCACCGACCTTGAAGGTTTAAGTCCTGAAATCTCAGACTTGCCGATTTATAACAGCAATGACGAATTGCTTAAATATAAAGTAACCGAACTCGGTGAGCTTAACGAGGATGGTACTTATTCTTTACCGTATAAGTACAACAAGCCAAAAAGCGTAACAGTTACGCTTAATTCAGATACCGTAGTTTTTGCAAATATCAAAAACACGCTGAAAACAGGCTCTGTTAAGCTGACAAAAACAGACGGCACAAAGGCTCTTACCGGATCAGGTTGGCAACTCTATAAGTCAGACGACACTCCCATCAGCTGTTATCAGACAGGCTCAGAAACTTATATGTATAATTCAGTTGCAAAAACTGCAACCGATTATATGGCTACGAATGGTAGTTTGTCAATCAGTAATCTGCCGGTAGGTGATTACTATTTTATTGAATCTGTAACTCCGTCAGGCTATATGCCATACGGTAAAAAGGTTGAATTTACAATTTCAGCCGACAATGAAAACACACTTAACATGTCTTTAACCGTTGCCGACAATAAATCCGTATTATCTCAAACAGGTGGCGGTGGTATTGCTCCGTTTTATTTTGCTTCTGTAGCACTCGGAGCATTGGCTATATTTTTCATCTATGACTACCGTAAACACGGTAGCAAGAAATATAAAAAATCACGAAAGGACAATCAAAAATGAAAAAGAAAATCACACGAATTATGACAGCTATGGTGCTTGCCGTTATGATGGTATTTACTGCAATTTCGTTTGCAAGTGCCGCAACAAACAACAACGCTCTTGATGAAACAAAGAAGGTTTCATTCACGCTCAATTGTTCTAAGCCCGGCTATACCTTTACGGTGTACAAGGTAGCGGAACTCAAAACAACTGAAAATCCGTATAAGACAGGCTATGATTCACTCATTCCTTCAATATCTGATGAGATTTTAAGCGGAAAGACATCGAATGTTCTCTCAGCTCTTGACGGTCTTTCTTCAATCCCGTCAACTGCTTCAACCGTTGGCACATTTACTACTTCGGCAACATCTGTAAAAAAGACTTTTTCAAGCCTTGCGCAGGGTTTGTACTACATTAAGGCTACGAACTTTCCTGCCGGTGTAAGAAGTGTTACAAACTCTGTTGTATCGCTCCCATACTACAATAACGGTTGGGTTTACAGTATCAATGATATTGACCTTGCAACAAAGGTAAATGACGGTGATGTTGTAACAGGCAAGACTATCACTAACAGCACAAAGGATAATGTTAATTTTACCGATGTAAGCCTTGGTGACACAGTAAATTTTGAAATCAAGTCATCGACTGCCGGTTCAAGCGAAATGAAACTTAAATCATATACCGTATATGATGAAATGTCAGCCGGTCTTACTCTTGATAAAGACAGCGTAAAGGTTGCACTTCTCAACGCACAGGGCGGTAAGGTTGCTGACCTTGCTTCAACTGATTATGCTCTCAATGTAACATCAGAAGTTGATGGTAAAGCTACAACATTTAATGTAGCTCTCACAAACGCTTATCTTCAGAAGAATGACTTTTATGCAGAAGGTGTTGCTTATACATCTGTAACTTATTCAGCAAAGCTCAATAAGTACGCTGTAGCAGGAAAGACAGGCAACCCAAACTCAGAAACGAAGCTCGTTTATTCTAACAAGAACGGAGTTGAATCAGAAGTAAACGGTAATACAGTTTATGTTTACTCTTTTGCAGTTACAACTAACAAGACAGATACAGCCGGCAAGGCTCTCGAAGGTGCAGAATTCAGCCTTTTTAAAACAGAAGAGGATGCAACTGCTCTTACAAATGCCATTGCAAGCGGTGTATCCGACAAGACAGGCAAGGTTACTTACTACAACACAAGTAAAGAAGAAATCAAACTTGCAAGCGGTAAATATTATATTGTCGAAACAAAAGCTCCTACAGGCTACAACATCTACGGTAAGGTTATTCCGGTAACTATTGATGTTACATACGGTGCAACATTTGTTGACGGTTCGTACATCACAAACTGCCCGACAGACGGTACAGCAAGCGTTGATGTTAAGGATACAAAGGTTGTTGTTCCGCAGACAGGCGGTGTAGGAACAGTTATGTTCTACATTCTCGGCACAGCTTTTGCTATGGGCGGTATTATTACATTGATTATCCGCAGAAAAGTAAAGACAAAGTAATTTAATTTGGTCATTAAAGGTGAAGTGCAATGAAAAAAGCAAAAAAAGGCTCTCTAATTATTGGAATAATATTTTTGATTGTAGCTTTTGGATTTGTACTTTACCCATTGATTTCAAATACAATAAATAACTGTTTTGCTTTATCTACGATTGATAATTATAAATCTAAGGTTGCAGACTTAAAAGATAGTAAATCAAGGTATCTTACTGATGCTGAGGAATACAACCATAATTTAAGTAAACTTGTTAATGATTTTACATATTCTTCAGACAGCGTAATTGATGGGTACGATAACATACTTAACTTTGGCGATGGACTTATAGGCTACATTGAAATTCCAAAAATCAATGTAAAACTACCGATTTATCACGGTGATAGAGATAAAGTCCTTGAAAAAGGTGTTGCCCACATACCTAACACAGCATTTCCGATAGGCGGTATCGGAAATCATTCTGTCTTGTCTGCACACACGGGTTATCCTACACAGGTATTCTTTGATAACCTTGACGATTTGGTCATAGGGGATGAAATCAAAGTATCTGTACTCGATGAAACGCTTACCTATGCTGTAACATCAAAAAACATTGTTAAGCCCGACAACATATCGTTACTGTCAGTTGACGAAGAAAAAGACCTATTAAGTCTTATAACTTGTTATCCATACGGTGTAAACAGTCACAGACTTATTGTGACTGCTGAAAGAGTAAAGGATACAGCTGCATCTGATACGGCAACAAAAACCGAAAACAACAATAACGGAAGTTTTGATTTTATTATTGCAGTAATTGTTATAACCGCAATTTTGGCAATTTTAGTAATTGCTGTTTCCATAAAAAATAAACGAAGGAGGAAGTAAAATGCCTGATATTACAAATGATTTTGATAATAATCCAAATACCGATAAAAGAAAACAGCGAGATGAAGAAGTCAATAATGACAATCTCCAACCCGAACAGACAAAATCCGAACCCGAATTGCTTGAACAAACGAAAAGCAAAGAATTTTCAATACCGATTTTTGCAAAGCTGTATGACAGGTGCAATCTTAAGATTGATGAGCTTAATCTAAAAAACGATAAACTCAATGCAAAAATCGAAAAACTCAACATAAAAAAGGTTCGCAGTGCTGAATTTGTTTCAACGGTTGAATCAATGAGAAATGTTGTACCAATGCCTGTGTATAAAGCATTGTCTGTTCTATCGGCTGAAAGGCGACAGAAAATAGTAAATATCAATGAGAAAATCCATTCTCATAAGCTGAACATCAAATCGAATGAGCAGAAGATTTTGAAGCAACAAAGCCGTGCTGAGAACTGCAAAAAAATCAATAAATTTCTTGACAATATGAAATCCCCTGACGGCAGGAAAGAAAACTTTGTCAAAGGTATGCAGGAATACGGGACAATGGCAATGAGGACAACCTCTGAAAAGTTTGATACTACTCAGAGCAAACTCGATGCTGCAATAAAAGCATACGGTCAAACTCATTATATGTCCGAAAAACTCAAACTGCGAAAACAAATCGACAAGCTCACCAACAAAAAAGAAAAGCTGATAAACAAGCTCAAGGCTCTTAATGAGTGGTCAGATAAGTTTGAATCGGTTAAAACTATGCCCGATAAGGAAGCTGACAATATTATCAGCAAGAGCTGTCAGAACATTGTTGATGAGTTTACAACCAACCCACAGGCTTTAAAAAAGCAGGCTGATGTAATCGTTTCATCTGCCGCAAAAGCTGTATTCGAAGAAAACTACCTAAAAAATGCCGAAATGTCGATTGAGGACGATTATGACAGCATTGACGGTATTATCAACAACGGCAATAAGCAGCAGGAATACGAAAAACTCAAAGAGCCTGAAAAGAAATCCGAACGCAGAACAGCACCTTTATCGAGAAATCAGATTAAGCAAAATGCAAACACTATTGCTCATAATGAGCAACAAACGAATGATAAAACCAAAACTCAGGGACAAGAATTATAAAGCTATTTTAGACCTGTGCCATTCAGGCACAGGTCTTTTTTAAGAGGTGAATGAAATGATTGAATTATACGGAAACAAAATATGGAACAGCAACACTCCGAACAAATACAAAAAAGTAATCATTGCGAATGAGGATAGTTTTGATAATATATGTCAGGAACTTGAAAATTCAGGTCTTAATTATTGTGCTTATATTTTTAATGGTGAAGCACATATTGCCATAGGCAGAGCTACCGCAACTAATATTGATAAGTTGGATATTGATTATCAGACTGTTATAGAATGTAATTCAAAAGTCTATAAAACCAACAACATCATAGGAACTACAACCTACGATTCTATTGAGGATAAATTATACCGTAAGTACAATACCGATTTTGCCTATAAAATCGGTCAAAGGCTTACTGAGCAAGGCATCCTTTTTTCAGGCAGAATTTACGGAAAAACAACAACTATTACTGTTGACGAGCAATATGCTGATACCTTGAATAAAATATCTGCTGAACTTAAAGAACAGCGAGCATCATTTATGTCAAAATCTGAAATTGTTCAAAATGAATCACCGGAAGAATCAAAATCAGTTAATGAAAAAATATCTGAATTACATTTTAATGAATCGCAACTTTCGGCACTTGCACCGTCTGTAAAATTTATCCAAACGAGAAACGATGATAATTTGACTGATAACTTTGTTTCATTGTTTTCTGACTGCACTGATTTTTATGAATCACAACTTTCTGCTCTTGCCGAAATTTATGTTGACACATATCGAAGTTTTTCGGATAAATCTTTGATGTTTGCAGATACATCAAGGTTTAATGATTTAAAACAGCGTTTTGTTAATGATAACATTACTGAAAAATTAACTGAAAATCGTGGTTACTCAACTACTCAGTTTGAAATTATCAGAGAAATGGTAACTTACGGTATGAGCGAATCAGTAATCAACTTGCTTGATTACACTTTTTCGATTGATGAAATGCAAAACTTCTTTACAGCATACAAGAACGGCTCGTATGAAGATTTAATCAATCTCATTGCAGATATTAAAGGTACTACACGCACGGATATTGAAGGGCAAATTGAGGGCGGTACATACACTCCTGCTTTACCCGACTTTAACACTCTTGAGAAAACCCTTTATTTTCAAGAGTCCGAAGTCGAAAGTATTACATATATGTACTATAATCCTGACGCATACTCCGGCGGTCAGTTTGTAATTACCGAGGTATCTTACAAACAGATAGCGGAAGCTAACAAAGAATACGGAGATGATTTTTCAGGATTCTTTGATTTTCTTGATACAACAGGCGAACAAAGGTTAATTGATATCGGTAGCGAAAGTTTCAGAACCGCTGTTAAAAAGTTTTACAGCGGTACGGAGTTTGCCGAAGGTCTTAATGCAGATATTCAGCACAAGCTCGTTGAGCTTGCAGTAGTTCCCGAAATCAAATTACCTGAAGTACGGAAAATAGAACTTATAAAGGTCGGTGATTTTTATGAAGTCAGAGGTGAGAACGCAAAAACCGTTGCAGATATTCTCGACCTTGTTTCTACAACAAGAAACATTAACGGTTCTTCAGTTGATACAGTCGGATTCCCTGATTTTAAACTGAATGATAATACTGAACTTCTTAAAACACAAGGATTTACTGTGAATATCAAATATGAGGAGCTTGCACCGTTTTATGAGGAACACGACGAGCTTGACGACATAGATCCCGCAGTTATTCGTCAGCAGCTTGAGGACGCAGGGATAGTCAACGGTGAGCTTGTCGATGAAGATAAGCTGAACAGTGATCCATTTATTCAACAGGTTATGGCTGTCGCAGAATCCGATGCCGGTGCTCTGAATGTCAGCTCAGAAGAAATCGTTAATCAATTTAATTCAGAAAATGAAATCGTCCCGATAAATGAGCCTGAACGAACTGAGTCTGTACAGGAAATAATTCGTCCGACAATTACTTGTGATTGGAGTGAAAGTCCGGTATTTGAGAATGGCAAAACATACTCTGTTTCTGAATTTGACACACTTATGAAAAATGCCGATGACGAATGGGTTGAGCAAAGACAGCTTGAAATTGAAGAATACGGCAGTGAAAATGCGGTAGCCGAAGCTTACCGTAACGGTGAACTTGACAATATTCATCTTGGTTATGAAAAGACAAAATTTATTGTTAATATGCCAAACGGAACAACTCATACATTCAGGCAGGATATTGGCGATGGTGACGGTGGAGTTATTGATTTCTTAAAGCAGTATCCGCAGTATTCAGGTGTTGTAAAAATACTCGAAGCCGATATAAAGCTTGATAAAGGTGAAAATGAGAAAGCCGCAGATTTACCGATAACGGAAAGCAAAGAAAGAGAAGTCAGGAGCGATGAAAAATTACAGAGCGTTGACGAGCTTGCCGTGGAGGTTGAAAATGCCGCACCGTCAAGAGCAGAAAAAGCTGAAGTTACCGTAGTTAATAAAGCTGAACCGCCTACATTGTTTGATATGGTCGAAAGCTCCGAGCAGACCGAAACAAGCGTAAATGATGAAAAAGCCAAAAACTATGTAATTGAGGACAGAGAAGCTGTCACGGGAGCAAAAACAAAGTTTCAAAATAACATTGCTGCCATTAAGATTTTAAAGCAAACGGAAGCAGAAAACAGAGCGGCTACACCTGAAGAACAAGGTCAGTTGTCCCTTTACAGCGGTTGGGGCGGTCTTGCCAATGCTTTTGAGTCTGATAATGATAAATGGAAAAATGAGTATTCTGAACTCAAGGGTTTGCTTACGGATGAAGAATATACCGCAGCTCGGTCAACTGTGCTTGATTCATTCTACACAGATACAGCAATCGTTGACAGTATATATGAGGTCATTCGTAACGCAGGATTTGAGGACGGCAACATACTTGAGCCTGCAATGGGCGTAGGAAACTTTTTCGGCAGACTTCCCGAAGAGCTTCGTGATAAGGTGAATTTGTACGGTGTTGAAAAAGACAGCCTGTCAGGCAGAATAGCTCAAAAGCTGTATCCGCAAGCTGACATTACGATTGACGGCTTTGAGAATACTCGTTTCAATGACAACAGTTTTGATGTTGCAATCGGAAATATTCCTTTCGGCGATTTCAGCGTTAATGATTCTAAATATAACTCAGAACATCTAAAAATTCACGATTATTTCTTTTTGAAATCACTTGATAAAGTGCGTGACGGCGGCATTGTTGCTTTTGTAACTTCCAAAGGTACACTTGACAAAAAGGACAGCTCTTTCCGCAAGACTTTGGCCGAAAGAGCGGATTTGGTAGGTGCTGTGAGATTGCCGAATAACGCCTTTAAATCGGCAGGAACGGAGGTTACAGCTGACATTATATTCCTCCAAAAAAGAGAAAAAAAGTCAGAAATTGAACCGTCTTGGGTACATACAGGACAGCTTGAAAACGGATTAACCGTCAACAATTATTTTGTTGAGCATCCCGAAATGATACTCGGCGAAGTTGTTGAAGGCAATAAAATGTTCGGCAGAACAGACGATACGATGTGCGTGCCGTTTAATGACGGCAGAACATTGTCGGAGCTTCTTTCCTCGGCGGTAAAGAATATCAATTTTGAATATTCCGCTTCTGCAGAAAAGCTGATTCCGGTTTCCGAACATTTAACAGTCGAACCTTTAAAACTGCGTTTACAAAGCTTTTATCGCCGAAACGGCGAAATATATTTTTACGGTTCTGATAAGAGCGGTAAAATAGTTAATGTTTCCGCAGACAAAGCACTTGGGAAAAAATTAAATCACGAACGCATCAATTCCTTTATTGATATTCGTGACACTTTGCGTGAATTGCTTGATGTTCAGCAGTACGATAACAAGGATTCAGAGATAGCTCAATTGCAGGAAAAGCTCAACAACTGTTATGACAGCTTCTACAGTAAGTACGGCTTGCTTCACAGCAGTTACAATCACAGCTTGTTAAACTCTGACGGAGCATATCCGCTTGTTGCTTCTCTCGAAGCCGATTTTGCCAAAGATAATAATTTACTTGTTAAGAAGTCCGATATATTTACAGAGCGTGTAAATAAGCCGACAGCAACAATAAATCATGTTGATACGGCTGAAGAAGCTCTTGCTGTCTGCGTTGCAGAAAAAGGTGTTATCGACTTCGAGTATATGAGCCAAATTACGGATGTGCCGCCCGAGGATTTGAAAATCGGGCTGAGAGAAAAAGGTGAAATATTTGCCGTACCGTCATATACAGGCGATGAGGACTACGAATATCAAACTGCTTCCGAATATTTGTCGGGAGATATATATGCAAAGCTTGACATGGCAAAAGCATACGCTTCGGTCAACGGCATATATGAATCAAATGTTGTCGCCTTAAAGGAAGTATTGCCTACTCCTCTGAAAGCCGGCGATATTGATATTAACCTCGGAGCTACTTGGATTGATAAAAAATACTATGAGCAATTTATGTATGAGATTTTTGAAACACCGCAAAGCCTTAAATCGGATTATGTGTCAAGATTTTTTAAATCCGACAGAATAGAGCTTGACTATTCAGAGTATTCCGGCAGATGGAATATCACGAATAAGAGAGCGGATTTGTCGGTAACTACTGTAAAGACCTACGGTGCAAGCGGATTATCTGCATATCAGATATTTGAATCCGTTCTCAATTTATCCGAACCGAAAGTGTATAAAGACAAGGTTGACGAATACGGTGTTGTTGAGCGTGATAAAAACAATAAGCCTGTAAGAGTGCTTGATGTAGAAGCGACTCAGGTTGTACAGCAAAAAGCCAATGCCATTCGCCGTGAATTTAAGAATTGGATTTTTAAAGATGCTAACCGCCGCAGAGATATTGTTGACACATACAATCGCACATTCAATTGCGTCCACGCACGAGAGTATGACGGTTCACACCTTAATTTTCCGGGAATGAATTCAAACATTCAGCTTCACGAACATCAAAAGAATGCCATTGCTCACGCTATTTACGGAGGCAACACACTGTTTGCTCATTCGGTAGGTGCAGGAAAAACCTTTGAAATGATAGCTACTGCTATGGAATGTAAACGGCTTGGGTTGTGTCACAAATCCTTGTTTGCTGTACCGAATCATCTGACAGAACAGGTGGGAGCAGACTTTTTGAAGCTCTATCCCAACGCAAACATATTGGTTGCAACAAAGGATGATTTTAAATCATCAAACCGCAAGATGTTAATGTCAAAAATTGCAACTGGCAATTATGATGCCGTTGTTTTCGGACATACGCAATTAAAGATGCTGCCCCTATCTCCTGAAAGGCAGGAAGCCTTTTTACAATCTCAAATTGATGATATTGTTGCCGGTCTTGCTGAGATGAAAGCTCAGGACGGTAATAAATTTACCGTTAAGGAAATGGAGCGTACAAAAAAGAATCTCGAAAATCAGCTTGAGAAGCTTCAATCAAGTAAGAAAGACAATACCGTATATTTCGAGGAGCTTGGAATTGACAAATTGTTTGTTGACGAAGCTCACGAATTTAAGAATCTGTACTGTGCAACAAAGCTGCAAAATGTTTCGGGTATATCTTCAAGAGCTTCTCAGAGGGCAACAGAGCTGTTTGCAAAATGCCGTTATCTTGACGAAAAGACAGGCGGCAAGGGTGTTGTATTTGCCACAGGTACACCGTTGTCAAACAGCGTTACAGAGCTTCACACAATGATGAGATACCTTAATTATGATTTTCTTGCAAGTCACAACAATATGCAGAATTTTGATAATTGGATTTCTGCATTCGGTGTGCAAAAGAAAGAATACGAGTTAGCTCCGGCAGGAAACAAGTTTAAGGAACGCACAAGGATTGCGGAATATTCCAATCTGCCTGAGCTTATGTCTATGTTTAAGATGGTAGCCGATGTAAAGACGGCTGAAACTCTTAAACTTAAAGTGCCTGATTGTGAGCTTCACATTGTTGATGTAGAGCCTACAGAGCTTCAAAAGGAGCTTGTCGATGAATTATCCGACAGAGCAGATGAGGTTAATTCAGGCTCCGTAGATCCGTCACAGGATAATATGCTCAAAATTACCGGTGACGGCAGAAAGCTCGGTCTTGACCCCCGACTTATTAGTCCCGATTTTGAGGATAATCCAAATACAAAGCTGAATGTGTGTGTAAACAATGTATTTGACATTTATACAGACACAGCAAAAGACAAGCTTACTCAAATTGTTTTTTGTGACCTCGGTGTGCCGTCAAAAAACACAGGCAATGACTCCTCAAAAGAGCAAAACGATAACAAGAGTGTTGCGGAACTTGACTCTCTTGAGGAAACAGGCAAGTTTTGCGTGTATGACGACATAAGGGACAAGCTCATTGCAAAGGGCATCCCTGCGACTGAAATAGCATATATACACAATGCAAAAACCGAAGTTCAAAAGTCTGAATTGTTTTCAAAGGTCAGAAGCGGTGAAGTGAGAATTTTACTCGGTTCAACGGGCAAAATGGGAACAGGCACAAATGTGCAGGACAGAATCATTGCTCTGCACGATTTAGATGTTCCGTGGCGACCGGCAGACCTCGAGCAGAGGCGTGGCAGAATGGTCAGGCAGGGCAATATTAACGAAAAAGTGCATTTGTACAGATATGTTACCAAAGGCACTTTTGATGCGTACAGCTATCAGCTCCTCGAAACCAAGCAAAAATTTATAAGTCAGGTTATGACTGACAAAGCTCCTGCACGCAAGTGTGCCGATGTTGACCAAGCGGCTCTTTCATATGGCGAAATTAAGGCTCTCTGTACCGGCGATGACCGTATCCGTGAGAAGCTCACGCTTGATAACAGAGTAAAGGAGCTTAACTCTCTCAAAGCTGATTACAACAATACAAAATATGAGCTTGAAGATGCTGTTGCGGCTTATCCCGAAAAACGCAAGCAACTCCTTTGTACTATCGGCAACATAAAATCCGATATCGATAATGTTAAGTCATTTGTCGATAAGGACGGTAAACTTATTTGCAAATTAACTTTAGGTTCTCAGACTTTTAACCTGAAGAACGATGAGGAACGAAAAAATGCTGCCAAAGCTCTTACAACTGCTGTTGCTCAGGTAAGAATAGCCGATAACAGAAAGAAGCAGGTTAGCGTTGGCAACATTTGCGGATTCGATATAAGCGTTATAAACAACGGAAATGTGTATGATGACATTGTAGTTACAATCAAGGGTAAATATTCATATTCTGCTCAGCTCGGTGTTTCTGCTGTGCATAACCTCAGTAAAATAGAGGGGTTGCTGTACAAAACCGAAAGTGTTCTTGATTACAGTCAGAATTCTCTTAACAAGCTTGACCTTGATTACAAAACAAGTGTTGCCCTGCTTGAAAAGCCTTTTGAATATGAAGCGGAATTGCAGGAAAAGTCAGCACGCCTGTCTGAATTAACAAAGATTTTGAACATTGAGCTTGCTCACCAAAAAACAGAATCAAAGCCCAAAACACATTACTTTGGTAAGGATAAAATCCTCGGCAGGAACAAATCTTCAAAGCAAATTCAGAATAAAACAGTTATGAAATCAGAACCTAAAAGGAGTGAACCTGAATTATGATAGTTTACGCACAAGGCGATATAACAAAATTTGATGTAGATGCTATTGTAAATGCATCCAACGGTTTTGGTTATATGGGAGGTAAAAGATGTGTTAATGAATTACATAGAGGAGTTGCAGAGAGCATTCAATTTGCATCTTGCGGTGCTGTTGAACGGCTTGCAAGAGCAAAATGTAAGGCACACTCCTTTTTTGGTTATTCACCCGGAACTGTTTTTGTGACTGATGCTCCAAATCTTGAGTGTAAAAAAATAATACACGCAGTTACTATGCGTACTCCGGGTAGCAAAGCAAAAATCAAAAAAATTAAAGTTCTGATTCCAAAGATAGTAGCGGTAGCTGAAAACTTAAACATAAATTCAGTAGCCATACCTTTACTTGGGTGTGGAACAGGTGGACTTGACAGAAAAACCGTTCAAAATTTATTAGCTCATAATCTTATAAGTGACAAAGTGACTTTTTATATTGTTACTTCACTTTAAAATCAGAAATTCTTTTCTGAATTTCTTTTTAAAACACTTGTTTTTTCTTAGTTATAACATATAATAGTATTTGAACGATGTTGGTTACTCCTCTTAGTGTTGTGCTTCGCTACCGTCTGACTACCATATCAGGAGAATGCGACAAAAAGTAACGATTTTTGGAGCAACTGCATTATATGCAGTTGCTCCCTTTTATTGAGGAATGAATAGCGTGGATATAGATTTTTATTTTGTTAAATCTGATTATATAGATTTTTAAAAGCAAACAGAAATAAATAACCGTGGTTTTACTTGCGTACCAAACACAGAATAAAACAGTTATGAAATCAGAGCCTAAAAGGAGTGAACAAGAGTTGTGATTCTGTCTCTTATACACATCTCCGAGCCCACGAGACCCTAAGACATCTCG
>ERZ1026929.478-NODE-478-length-20516-cov-19.333904_pt1 | contig 20516 bp, 21 predicted proteins | sample MGYA00519463_ERZ1026929 | MGnify/ENA primary metagenome ERZ1026929 (study PRJEB26926, sample SAMN06164829) | human gut metagenome | biome: ENVO:00009003; feature: ENVO:2100002; material: ENVO:00002003 | host: Homo sapiens | place: USA | collected 2012 ... | reverse complement strand
AGCCTTCCGACACCCTATATAAAAAAGAGACCAACCCTTTTGGGTCAGCCTCTTTAGGTGAGGGGTAACGTGGATAAAAAAATGAGCGAGGGCCTTTTCACCTTCGCAATAGAAAACTCCCGCAAGCGAGCAGACAGTTCAGGACAACGAAAGGAACAAAAAAGGAATAGCAATATAATCAAGTTTCGCAAAGCGGAACACCGATTTGGAGCCCGTTGGGCGATAGTAAGTCCTCTCCTCGAGGGAGAGGATTTAGGTGAGGGGTAACGTGGATAAAACAGCGCGATGGACTTCACACTTTCGCACAAGGAATCCGCCCGCAAATGAGCAAAACACAATAGTATTACAAACGTAACAAATTGGAATAGCCGTGGAATATCTGTCAAAGGAACGCTACGACGAAATCGTGGCAGAACTGAACAACCTCATTGACGTGGAGTATCCCCGGATAAAGGATGCCCTGTCAGAGGCGCGTGCACAGGGGGACCTCAGTGAGAACTTCGAATACCGCGCGGCAAGAAGGGCACAGGCCAAGGCCATAAGCCGAATCCGTTTCCTGCAGAAGATACTGCAGTATTCAAGGATCATCGACACCAAGGCATTGCCCAAAGACCAGATTTCGCTCCTGAGCAAGGTAGAGTTCACGAACCTTGCCACCAATGTACGTATGACCTACACGGTGGTAAGCCCGCACGAAATGAACCTTCAGGAAAGCAAGATATCCTGCAAATCCCCTATCGGCATTGCGCTCATGGGGAAGAAAGTCGGCGATGTGGTGGATGTCAATGCCCCGTCCGGAACATTCCAGCTCAGAATCGAGAGCGTCACAATCGCCTGAAACACAAATCGATACAGAAAGTTCATACTTACGCCATCTACGAGTTATACAAACGACGCGCAGATGGCGTCTGATATGATATGATGCCCTGCCTCGTTCGGATGCATACCGTCGTCGCAGAACAACTCAGTAAAATCCCTGCGGGAAAGGAAGCAGGTAGTTATGTCAATGAGCCTGACACCTTCTGCCGCGGCAATCCGGTACAGCTCCAGGTTGTACATCTCGTGCCAGTTCCCTATCGTATTCACAGTACCGCCGAGCCACCTCAGGACATTGTTCCGCTTCTCAGTGCAGAAACCAGAGCAGATATAGGAGTAGAACTTTATGGAGTCAATGGGCGGAAGCGAAAGCATGACCGGAATGCAGCCCAGTTCCCTTACCTTCACAATCAGATTCTCATACGTCTCGCGGAACATCGCCAGCGTAGTCTGGGGCACGTGGTCCTCGTCAGGACGCTCGGCGATAGCGTTCCAGTCATAATTGCAGTCATTGCCCCCGAACTCGAGAAACGCATACTGCGAATCCCGGATCTGCCTCGTATGCCTGGTCACATCCTTCATGCCGCCTGTTACAGTATTGCCGAAACGTCCATAATTCTCTATATCGACACCCATCCGCTTGGAACAGAGAGCCGCGAATCCGGAGTCCGAAATCACATAGCGGGCTCTGCCCTTATCTTCTGTATTTTTCCCGGTGATTATCCCTTTCATGACCGAATCACCGAATGAAACAATCTTGTTACCCATCATAATGCCAAGTTCTTTTTTAAGTAAGCGTTAAAAAAATAAGTAGGTAAAGATTTGTGAAGGATTTTCGAGGATAGATTTCTTTTAGAAGATGGAGTGTACTGGACGTACACGACTGATGAGAAAAGGAATATAGACCGAAAAGACGAGCAAAGATTACCAAGTTATTTTTTAAGGATTACTAAACACGCTGCAAAAGTAAACAAGGCCGGCAGTTCAGGGAAATAAAGGTGATGACGGTATAGGATTTGTGACAAAACAGGCGTTTCAGTGACAAAAACAGATATATAGTGACGAAAAAAGATTATTTTTGCATTCGTCACAACATAATGTTATGAACGACATCAACGAAATATTCAGGAAATTCTGGCCGCAGACGGTGCACATTGTTGCAATTCCAGCGTTTTTCTTCTGCTTCATGATGATCTACACACCATATGGAGCAGAGGGCTACTTCAGCGACATGAAACTGGGATATCCGTTCCATCTTGCGATGCTGACATGCATAATCGCCGCAAGTGAAGGCCTGAGCAGAAGCATTCTCTACATTTTCAGGAGAAAAATCAACAGGATAGCCTACCTCTTCTGGTGCCTGATGGACATGGTATCCGCCTCACTGTTCATGGGCCTGTACATCTGGCTGATGAAACGCACCGCCATCCCGTATTTCAGCGCAGCAGCCTGGTCATTCGGGACAATGGCATTGACCACCGTCTATCCGTACGTGGTAATCTACCTGGCATTGCTCGCCCACCTGCGGAAGAAGCAGGCAGAAAAAGCCGAAGAAGGCCCGGACGACAGAATCCGGTTCTACGACTCCAGAAAGATGCTGAAACTGGTGGTCAATGTCTCATCCATCTACTATATCAGCGCAGACGAGAACTACGTGAACATACATTATATAGAAGACGGCAAGACGAAAAAATATGTCCTGCGAAACTCCATGAAGAGCATCGAGGACATCTGCGCCAAGAATTCACTTGTACGGTGCCACCGCTCATACTTCGTGAACCCAGCGCATATCAGGATATTGAAAAAAGACGAAAACGGACTGGTGTTTGCGGACATTGACACACCGGAAACCACCAGCATCCCCGTCACCAAGAGATATTACGCGAACGTCACCGCGATGCTTTGACGGCCTCTCTGAAAATCGCGACCATCGTCTCTGCGATGCCGTGACGACCTCGCCGGAGAAACAGAATCACCGCGATGCTGTAATCAGTTTCCTCAGATTCTTGGAGAGCGAGATGGGATAATCCTCGTCAGACCTGTCCAACCATTTGAGAGCCAATGCCTTGTCACCGAGCATATAACAAGCGAGAGCGATATTGTACTCCGCGCAGGAGCGCTTCATCATACTCTTGGTGTCAGTCAGGGACATCCAGATTTCCATCGCTTCCTTCCACTTGAAATCATATGCCGCCAACGATGCCGCCTGCCACTGGGAAGGCGAATCGAAATACAATACCGTCAGCTGCTCATTCTTCCATTGCGGAGAAAAAATCCTTGACGACAACTTGCCGAACTTTTCGCCCGGCTTGGAAAGGGACTGCCAGAAAAGAGACGGGACATTGTCAGGCACCGTATAGAAATCCGTTTTCAGATTGTCTGAAATCGTCTTGCTGCCGGCCCAAGTATATACAGTATCCACCTTTCCCATACTGTCGAACGCGTATAGACGGATATGCACAGGGACATTGACCTTATACTGGGCGGAAAGCCCGTCGGAAGCCGCCTGCATATCGACCACAGACAGTTCGCCGAACTCAGGAGAATCGAAAAGGAACACGATGTCCTCCCCCGTCTCCATCACCATATTCACCAGACTCTCCTTCGAAGCGTAGTTTGCAGAACCATCTTTGGAACGCTTGTAGATAGGAATCGCCTCCTCTCCGGAGAAATAATCCTGCTCCAGGGCTGAGGCAAAACCGTTCGCCATATACTTGCAGAACACCGAATCGCTCTGCGCATTGTCCTCAAGATAAACGACCGCCACGGACTTGCCGGCAAGGTCAATGCCGGATTTCGACGGATAACGCATCTCCACATTCAAACTGAACGCCTGCGGATCACAGGATGCCAACACGACAGCAGCCACGGCTGCCAATGCAGCAGAAACAATCGGTTTCATAGTCTATAATATTTACAAAGATACGAACTCTGCAACAAGGTCATAATCACCGGCTTCAACGATTTTGACGTTCATGAAACCGCCTACATAAGCCTGCGGTTCCCCAGTCATCACGGAACTGTCGTAACGCACCATAATCTCACCGTCCACTTCCGGACTTTCAAATTCGCTGCGGCATACGAACACCCCATCATTGAAGTCATCGACTATCACTCTCACCTGCGAGCCCACACGGCTGGAATTGAAAGCAAATGATATACCATTCTGTAATTCCATCAGCCTGTCAAGCCTTGATTGTTTGGTTTTCGGCATCACGGAGTCCTTGAAGTTCAGGGCATCGAAAGTCCCCTCCTCCTCAGAGTACTTGAATGCTCCAAGTCTCTCAAACTTAGCCTCTTTCACGAACTGGAGAAGTTCATTGAACTCCTTTACACCCTCACCCGGATGCCCCACGATCATAGTGGTACGCAGCACGATTCCCGGCACCTTCTCTCTCATTTTCTTTATGAGAGCCCTCGTCCAGGCCCCGTCCACGTGGCGATGCATCATGTCCAGCACCTTGTCAGCCACATGCTGCAAAGGAATGTCCATATACCGACACACCTTCGGATTCGTAGCCATCTGGTCGAGCACATCTTCCGGAAAATCAGCCGGATACGAATAATGCACACGCAGCCACTCTATACCGTCAATCTCAGACAGCCTCTGGAGCAACTCTCCCAGAGCGCGCCTGTGATACAGGTCCAGTCCGTAATAAGTGGTGTCCTGAGCTATCAGCACCAGCTCCCTGATACCCTCAGAAGCAAGCACCGTAGCCTCCTTCACCAGTTCCTCGATAGGCACAGAACGATGCGCACCCCTGATGAAAGGAATAGCGCAATACGAGCAGCGCCTGTCACACCCCTCCGAAATCTTCAGATAAGCGTAAGGCAGTTTCTTGCCCGTCCTCACACGCTCAGTCCGCCTATCCGGATGCACCTTCACGCCGAGAGCCTTCACTATCGGATCAATGTCCCTCGCCCCGAACCATCCGTCCACTTCCGGAATCAATGCCGGCATATCAGAAATGTAACGCTGTGAAAGACAGCCGAATACAAATATCTTTCCGACCTTTCCGGCATTCTTGCGCTCCACCGCCGCCAAGATGGCCTGGATAGACTCCTCCTTGGCATCACCGATAAAGCCGCACGTATTCAAAAGCAGATAGTCCACATCCCGTTCCTCCCCTGCCGGCACGATTTCGTACTCGTCACGGATCTGGGCGAGAAGATGCTCGGAGTCCACTTCGTTCTTCGAGCACCCTAATGTAACTATCTGAATTGATCTTTTTTCTGACATTCTATTCCTCAGATTTCTGTTCTGCCTCTTCCGCCTCGCCTTCCTCCACGAACTCGAGAGAAGCGAAATTCTTCAGTTCATTGTACCAGTCCACTACCTTCTTCATGTGAGAAACATAGAACCTGTCCCCGTCATAATCAGGTACAGCCTTGGTAAACAGCTCCTTGAGCTCCTCAGCAGTAGCCTTCTTGGAAGACGGAGCATCAGCCTCGCCAAGCACAGCGTGAAGCTTCTCGAACACATCCTTCAATTTCAGTTCACCCTCAGAAGTATAGATGGAGATATCAGCCAATGTGGTGATCCTGCTCTTCATATCGAAACAAGTTCTGCGTTTGTCGCTCAACGCCTCTACAATTGCTCCATTACGAGCCTGAGCGATATACAGGAACAAGCCGTGCTGGCCTGACACTGAAAGAATTTTTGCCAAATCTGTTTTCATAACCTAAAAAATTTAAATATCATTCATTTTGGACAGCACCACCTGAATCTCACGCAAAACCGCCTCGGTCTTCGCCCTGAGCTCCTCAGGAGTCCCGTCATTATCGATAATATAATCAGCCGCAGACACATCCACGCTCTGATTTCTGATCCGTTCCCGAACTGCAGCCTCATCCACACCGTCACGCTCGCAAGCACGCTTCACCCGCAGCTCCTCCGGCGCCCTCACAGCAAGGACAATGTCGAAAATCCCGCTGAAAGCAGGTTTTGTCAATGCCAATGCAGACTCCATCGCTACAATTTTTCCGCCAGACTTGCCAATGTCATCCGACACTCCCCCCGACACTTCATTCTTCCAAGCCTCAAAGTCCTCAATCACAGCAGGATAGACCACCCGCTCCATCTTGGACATATTTACATTGTCACTGAAAATCAGCCGAGCCAGCGCCCGTTTGTCGAACCGTCCCTCCTCCGTCCTCAGCCTTGCCCCCAACGCAGTCTCAAGCCTGGAAAGCAACTCCCCCTCATAGAGAGCCTTCGTCCTGCTGTCACTGTCGTACACAGGCACACCCAGCTCCTCCATATACTTGGAGACCAGCGACTTGCCGCTGCCGATACCGCCAGTTATGAGCAATATCAATGATTTCATTTCCCGCTCTCCACACAGTCAAACACCTCAGGGCTCACCGTATAGTCCAACACCCCGACAGGAACAGATTCCATACGCGGAAGACATTGGCCCTTAAGCGATTGGGTAAAATCATTGTAATCCACATACACCTTCACATCGTCAGTCGGAGCCGACGAAATCGGGAACGCGCAGTGGAACGTCACCTCCGCCACAGACGGATAGATAATCAGCGACTTGCCCCGCGGAACATTCCTCGTGTCCACAGGTATCTGCACCTTGACCTCCACAAAACGCGAGACATTCAGACGATAACGGACCGTGGCATCGGACATCCTCACGCCCTTGATTTTGTCGAGCTTCGCCTCTCCGTGAGCCGAAGCGTCCAGGTCATTGAGCGTAAGTGACTCAGTATAAACCCTGTCAATGCCGGAAAGATGGAACGGTTCGCCGTAAATCGTAACAGAATCAGGCGACACCGAGAGGGTTCCGACATTGATATACTGAGGCTTGAAACTAAGCGAATAGACCGGCTGGACCGGCACCCGTTTATGGTTCTCGAAAGGAAACCGGAAGGACAACGTATCGACCAGGAAGGTCTCGAGCTTGGTCCCCGTGCCGAAAATCTGCGCAGCGTACTTGTTCAACTCGTCAGACGTGATGTAGTACATCTCCTCACTGCTCCGGTGCATATCCGACGAATTGAAACGTATGACCACAGGCTGCTGATTCTCAGCCCTTTCCAGCTGGATAAGGCCGAATCCCGTAGCGCGGCACCTCGCCATTGCCACAGATGTGTTCGAAGACTGGAAAGCGTGACCGTTGATGTCGCACTGCGCCTGAACCGGCACACGGACGATTTCGGTATAGTTCAATGACAGATAATGAATCAGCCATATACTATAAGCCAGCAGGAGAGAGACAATAAAAAGCTTTGCATCCCTCCCGCTGATATTCAACTTTTCCGTTATTTTTCCGAACACGTTCCGCATAGCCTGAAGTCCGGATTATGGAACTACTGCTGCTGAGTTTCAGAGAAATCCTTTACAAGAGAATTCTTGTCCACTCTGAGTTTGGTGTCACCGTCCACCTTGATGATGACAGTCCTGTCTTTGATTTCAGCCACCTCACCGTAGATGCCGCCGATAGTCACGACCTTGTCGCCCTTCTTGAGGGCATTGCGGAACTTTTCCAATTCCTTCTGCTGCTTGCGCTGCGGACGAATCATAAAGAACCACATGATCACGAAGATGAGAATCAGCATCACCCACATTGACCAACCGCCGCCGACAGGCTGCTGACCAGCCGGTGCCTGAAGAATTAAAGTAAGAATATTCATTTTCAATAAAAATTTATTCTACAAATATAATAAAAGATTTTCCTTTTACGACAATCCTACTCCACCAGTCCTGCTCCGCTCTTGACTATCTTGCCTTCAGCCACCAGTTTCGCGCAAAGCTTGTCCAAAAGGCCGTTCACGAACGAGCAGCTCTTCGGAGAACTGTAGTATTTGGAAATTTCAACATACTCATTGATAGTCACTTTCAGAGGAATCTCAGGGAAACTCTCCGCCTCGGCCAGACCGAGCGCCACAATAGATATATCTATGGAGTTCAACCTGTCCGCCTCCCAGCCTTTCACAGACGACGTGATGAGACTGTAATAGCCCTCGTATCCGGTAAAGGCGTTCTTCAACAGCCTGGTAACGAACACCTTGTCGCTCTGCACATCAGCTTCAGGATTCTTCTTCCTGAGAATGTCGCTCATATACAGATCAGGCAGACGCCAAGCCTTGCCTGCGGCCAGATCCTCCATCGTCCTGCAGCAGAAGGTCAATGAATATGCGAGATCATCTATCCAGTAAAGTGAAATATCCTCAAGAATAGCCGCGAGCTGCGGATTGTCCACAAACTCCTTCTCAAATATCTTTATGAAAAGGCGGCAGTCCTCCTTGAGCGAACGGGACGGCTCGGCCATATAGTTCTGGAAATACTTCTTGCCCTTGAGCGAGTCCAGAACAGAACCGATGAGCAGGTCATACTGCGACCATGAGAGGTTCTTGCGCTCAAGCATCTTCTTGAAGTCAGGATCGTTCCTGAGGATTTCAGCCACCTGATTGTCAGCGAACTTGGTATTCGGATTCAGGTCCTCATCCGTAGGATTGAACTTGTTCTTAGCAAGGTCAATGCGGTGCTTCGCCTCATCCGTCAATGGCATAACTATCGACAGCATAAACAGATACAGGTCACGTGTCGCCTCGCAGGACAACTCCAGTTCCTTCATCGCATCATCCAATGTCATCTTGGCCACAGATGCATAGCCATACAGCACCTTGAAAGCCTTTATCCTCAAAATTCTTCTACCTAACATAATCGAATCAGTATCTTTTTCACAAAATTTTCTCAAAGATACTACCATTTTTCAGAATTATCCTTATATTTGGTAAATAATTAAATTTAGCAAGGGAGATATGTACAACGATGATTATGAGGGAGGCTACTCCCACGATCGCTCCGGCGATGAGATCTATTCAAAGCCGGTAAGAGCAGGCAAAAGGACTTATTTCTTCGATGTCAAATCGACAAAAGGCAATAACGACTTCTACCTCACTATTACTGAAAGCAAACGCAGGGTTGAACAGGACGGCAAGTTCAGTTATGACAAGCACAAGATTTTCCTGTACAAGGAAGATTTCGACAAGTTCGCAGAAGGACTTGAGGATGTCATTTCCTATATCAGAGCCAAATGTCTGAAGGATGCGCCGGAAGGAGTCGCCGAAGTAAAGGCTGCGCCAGAGGTTTCTGTCAATGAAAAGGCAGAGGATTCTGACGTATTCTAATATAACCCCGTAGCATAATACGAAGAAGGCGGCCCGATTGAGGTCGCCTTCCTTGTTATTATATGCAGCGCGTCATATATGCGCCGTGGGGATACACCGGGGATGCACCGGCCCCATCAGCACCTATTCTTTTATAGGGTCGCAGGTGAATACGACACCCAGACGCTTGAACACCCTGCGGTCCACCTCCGAAAGCATCACCGTCGAATGCACCTGACAGCCGGCAAGCTCAGGAAGCTGGGCCAAAGCCCTGCGGCACTTGTCATCCGTAATGCTCAGCAGCGAAAGCGCCACCAGCACCTCATCGGTATGCAGCCTCGGATTATGTCCGTGAAGATAAGTAACCTTCGTCTTCTGGATCGGCTCGATCATATCACGCGGCAGAAGCTTTATATTATGGTCAATGCCGGCCAGATGCTTGATAGCGTTCAATATCAATGCGGCACTTGAACCCAGCAGCGGGCTGCACCCGGCAGTGATGATAGTGCCGTCGGCAAGCTCGATGGCTGCAGCAGCCAGACCACCGCTTTCCTCCTTCCTCTCCTTGGCCGCCACAGTCGTCTTGCGGAACGAAGTGTCTATCTTGGCCTGCTTCATCAGAGAGCCTATCTTATTGATTTCAGCATCATTGACAGCGCCGTCCGCCATCCTGCACAACGCATCATAGTACCTGCGCACGATTTCCTGCTTCGCTGCATTGCAGCAGATCTCCTCATCGCACATGCAGTAGCCTATCATATTGACACCCATATCGGTAGGCGACTTGTACGGATTCTCGCCGTAGATGCTCTCGAAAATGGCATTGAGCACAGGAAAAATCTCGATGTCGCGATTATAATTGACCGCCATCTTGCCATAGGCCTCGAGATGGTACGGGTCGATCATGTTCATATCATTGAGATCAGCCGTTGCAGCCTCATACGCCAAGTTAAGCGGATGCTTGAGCGGCAGATTCCAGATAGGGAACGACTCGAACTTCGCATAGCCGGCCTTGATGCCCCTTTTGTGCTCCTGATAGAGCTGGGACAGGCACACAGCCATCTTTCCGCTGCCCGGTCCCGGAGCCGTAACCGCCACGAGAGGCCTGGTGGTAGGAACATAGTCATTCCTTCCGAAACCGTCCTCAGAGTCGATCAGGGCCACATTGTTCGGATAGCCCTCGATGGTGTGGTGGTAATAGGTCTTGATACCGCGCCTCTCCAGCTTGATGCGGTAGTTGTCCGCGCTGGACTGGCCATTGTAGTGAGTGATGACCACGGCGCTGACCAGGAAGCCATGCCGCTCGAACTCATCATGAAGCCGCAGCACATCCACGTCATACGTGATGCCCAGGTCATTGCGGACCTTGTTCCGCTCAATGTCCAATGCGCTTATGACAATGATGATTTCCGTGCTGTCGGCCAACTGCCTGAGCATACGCATCTTGGAATCCGGCCGGAAACCCGGCAGAACCCTGCTTGCATGATTGTCATCGAAAAGTTTACCTCCGAATTCAAGGTAAAGTTTGTCTCCGAACTGCGAAATCCGCTGTCTGATGTGTTCGGATTGAATTTTCAAATATTTATCGTTGTCGAACCCGTATTTCATAACGGGATTCAAAGTTACGAAAAAAATCCTTATATTTGAACTTTGACGACAAGATTCGTCGTTTTTTAGAAACAAATTTGCAGAACAGATGAGTTCGATATTACTTAAGAATATAGTAGTCAGCGGAGTCCTTTCCAATATATATATTGAAGGGACGACCATCCGCAGGATAACTCCCGTCGGCATCGCTTCCGAAGAAGAAGTGAAGACAGCCTCAGGCGTGGAAGTGATGGACTGCGAAGGCAGGACAGCGGTGCCGGGATTCATTAACATGCACACCCACGCTGCCATGACATTGATGAGAGGCATTGAAGAAGACGTTCCTCTTACGGAATGGCTTGCGAAAATCTGGGAGACAGAGTCCAAAATCGATGCTGAATACGTTTACTGGGGCACGAAAGTGGCCTGCCTGGAGATGATAAAGACAGGAACCACCACCTTCAATGACCAATACTGGTTCTCCCCTTACGCCCGCAAGGCTGCTGTCGAGATGGGCATCCGCCCAGTGGTTTCATACGTCACCCTCGACCACGGGAACCATGAGGAATGCGAGAGGCAGAAGGAACAATGCATCAGGACCTATGAGGAGTCACTCGGGCTTGATGACGGAGGCATATTCGAGATCGGCATCCACGCCATCTACTCCACGAGCGAGGAACTGATTCTCTGGGCCACCGAATTCGCGAAGAAGCACGGTCTGAAGATTCACATACACGTAAGCGAGACCGCGAAGGAAATCGCAGACTGCAAGGAGCAGCACGGCGGACTCTCCCCTGTCGAATATCTGGACAGGCTCGGAGTTCTGGGACCGGACGTTCTTGCCGCACACACCCTCTGGCTGAGTGACAATGACGTGGAGATTCTCGGAAAACGCAGAGTGAACTGCGTCCACAACATCAACTCGAACACCAAGCTCGCGTCAGGTTATATGTTCAGGTACAATGAGTTGCGCGATGCCGGGGCCAATGTCTGCATAGGTACTGACGGCTGCGCCTCATCGAACAATCTGGATATGCTCGAGGCCATGAAGACCTCTGCATTGTTCCAGAAAGCCTGGAGGAACGACCCTAAATCATTGCCTCTGGAGGAACTCCTCCCGCTCGCGACGGAAAACGGAGCGAAGGCATTGGGGCTGAACACCGGCAGGATCGAGGAAGGCAGATTGGCGGATATTCTGATAGTCAATACCGATAATACCTTCTTCATTTCTCCGGGATCATTCTTGTCGAATTTCATTTATTCAGCGCACAGCGACTGTATCGACCACGTCATTGCAGGCGGCAGATTCGTGATGAAGAACCGCAAGGTGAAAGACGAGGCAGGCATCATTGCCGGCGCGAAGGAACAACTAATCAAAATACTCTAAATCACATAGTTATGGACCCAAGATCAGAAAAAATTTTCAAGGCCGCTGACTATATCAAGGAGCGGCTAGACGGACGTGTTCCGGTAGCCGGAATCGTACTTGGAAGCGGATTGGGAAAGCTTGCAGAGAAGATCGAGAACCCTATAGTAATTCATTACAAGGACATCCCCGGATTTCCTGTTTCCACTGCCATCGGGCATAAGGGAAATTACATCGCAGGTGAACTGGGAGGCAAATTCGTGATAGCGATGCAGGGACGCATCCACTATTATGAAGGTTATCCGATGGATATGGTGACATTGCCTATACGCGCAATGAAAGTGCTGGGTATCAGCTACTTGTTCGTATCCAATGCTGCCGGCGGTATCAATTTTGACTACAAGGTCGGTGACCTCATGATCATCAAGGACCACATCAACCTCCTGCCGAACCCTCTCATTGGCCCGAATCTCGACGAATTCGGTCCGCGGTTCCCGGACATGACGCATCCTTATGACAAGAAGCTCATTGCCAAGGCCAAGGAGATTGCTGCAGAGGCGGGCATTCCTCTTCGCGAGGGCGTTTATATCGCAGGTACAGGTCCTTCTTACGAGACACCTGCCGAGTGGCATTTCTTCAGGACTATCGGGGCTGATGCTGTCGGCATGAGCACTGTGCCTGAGGTAATCGTGGCAAGACACTCAGAGATTCCTGTTTTCGGAATGTCGGTCATCACCAATGCCGCACAGAAGGAGTTTGCGGCTGACTACAAGAACGATGGAGACGATGTCGTGAAGGCTGCGGACGCTGCAGCGGACAAGATGACATATATCTTCTCCAAAATCATTGAATCACTTTAATTTACGGTGACATTGCCCATCCAGGTAGTGTCACTTTTTTAACAGAAAGATATGGAATTCGGTTTTATCAGAGTGGCTGCGGCGACGCCGAGAGTGAAAGTGGCTGATGTGGATGCCAATGTGGAAGAAATCTGCAGGATGGCGGAAATCGCTGAGAATGAGCAAGTTTCCATCTTGGCTTTTCCGGAGCTTTCCGTCACGGGCTACAGTTGTGGTGATTTGTTTGCCCAGGAACTGCTGGTCAGCAGGGCTGAGGAAGGCATAAAAAGGCTGAAAACATTCTCACGCGGCAAGTCATTGACACTGGTCGTGGGCGTGCCAGTCAGAGTGCGGGGCTCGCTTTACAACTGCGCAGCGGTTATCCAGAACGGGTCTCTGAAGGGCATTGTGCCGAAAATTTACCTTCCGACCTATAACGAATTCTATGAATCGCGCTGGTTCTCAAGCGGTTGCGATTTCCTTTCTGACACCCTGAGCGCTTACGGCCGGATTGAGGACAATGCCAAGGACTGCAGTTCGCCTGCCGCCGGTGCTGAAATCAGCTACGCCGGACACAAGGTGAATGTCTATCCGAATATGCTGTTCAACGTAGGCCGCTCGACTTTTGCCATAGAGATCTGCGAGGACCTTTGGACACCGATTCCGCCGTCTTCCCATCATGCTCTCGCAGGAGCTCAGATCATCGTGAATCTTTCTGCGAGCAATGAGGTCCTGATGAAGCACCAATACCGCAAACAGCTTATCAGTCAGCAGTCTGCAAGGACAATTTCGGCTTACGTCTATAGTTCATGCGGTTATGGTGAATCTACTCAGGATGTGGTTTACGCCGGTTCTTCTCTGATTTATGAGAACGGAAGCCTGATGGCGGAGAACAAGAGGTTTTCGCTTGAGGCAGGGATGATATGCGCTGACATTGACATTGACAAGCTTTCCGTGCTGCGTCAGAAAGAGAGCACTTTCCATTCTGTGGCACCTGACGGCACGGGTGACGGGCTGGATGCGCGGAGGTATTTCGCTGTGGCATCTGGTGATGGCGCTGCGACTGATTTCGAAAAATGTCTGAGGAGGCATATAGACCCGCATCCTTTCGTTCCGGGCAATGCGGCTGAGCGTGACGAAAGGTGTCGTGAAATCACTGATATCCAAGTGATGGGCCTCGCGACAAGGCTCGCTCATATCCATTCGCAGACTGCCGTAATCGGCATTTCCGGCGGACTGGACAGCACATTGGCATTGATAGTGACGGTCCTGGCTTTCGACAAGCTCGGCTGGGACAGGAAACGGATTATAGGTATCACGATGCCGGGACTCGGCACGACGACGAGGACGCACTCGAATGCTTCCGACCTGATGGCGGCGTTGGGCGTGACATCCCTGGAGATTCCTATCGGGAATGCTGTGGCGCAACACTTCTCCGATATTGGCCAGAACCCTGAGGTTCAAGATGTTACCTATGAGAATTCGCAGGCACGCGAAAGGACGCAGATTCTTATGGATGTGGCGAACAAGGAAAACGGTATCGTAGTGGGTACCGGCGATCTTTCTGAGCTTGCGCTAGGCTGGGCGACGTACAATGGCGACCACATGTCCATGTACGCGGTGAACGCCAGCATTCCTAAAACGCTTGTGCGATACCTGGTGGGCTGGGCCGCCGAGAATCATTTCGAGAGTGACGTGGCAGTGGCTGCCGGACGTGGCGCCGTGGGGGCTTGCGGAGGTATTGTGGGTGCTGCTGGTGATGAGAGTGCTTGCGGTGGTGTAGAGAATCGTGGTGGTGTGGGGAATCGTGGGACATTACCAGAAACTTCTAGTGAAGACGTGGCTGACCGCAAACGCTCTGTGCGAGAGATACTTATGGATATCATTGACACACCGGTAAGCCCTGAGCTGAAGCCGGCGGACAGCGAGGGAAACATCACCCAGAAAACGGAAGACCTTGTGGGCCCATACGAGCTGCACGACTTCTTCCTCTACCACATTTTCCGTTTCGGCGCGAGACCATCGAAGGTTTACTTCCTGGCACGCAAGGCTTTCGAAGGCATATATGACGACGCCACCATTCTCAAATGGTTGAACACGTTCATCAGGCGTTTCTTCGCCCAGCAGTTCAAGCGATCCTGCCTCCCTGACTGCCCGAAAGTCGGCTCCGTCTCCCTCTCCCCAAGAGGTGACTGGCGAATGCCGTCCGACGCCTGGCGCACCATCTTCCTGAACGACCTGCCGGAAAGCTGATCATCGGCTATCTTTTTCGGCTGATTATTTCCGGCCCGAGCGCCACCTGTCGGGGGGGGGCAAAAGGGCCGAATCTGCACACGTGGTTCCAACGACGGGGGCAAGAACCCACGATCCGCCAGCCGCTCTCAAGGAAGGCTGCCACTGACTTATGTGACAGCGGTCGCCAAGATAGTCTTAGCAGTAATATTCTGAACAGAAAAAGATGTAATATTTCCTTTATTGTTCAAATTATTGCTATATTTGCAGCATGAAGATAGAATTAAGTGAAATAGGAACCATTCCCGTAACAACTTCAATCATTGAATCGTTATATCCGGAACTGAAGTCTGCTAATAAGAAAGTAACTTGGCTTGAAAAGCAAGGATTTATCATCAGACTGAAGCGGGGACTTTATGTGGCTAACCCCAAACATTCAGGAAAGCCCCTATCGAGTGAGTTGATTGCCAATCATATCTATACACCTTCGTATATTTCAATGTCCACTGCACTACGATATTATGGACTTATCCCCGAGGCAGTATATGTTCATCAATCAATGACGGTAAAGCACTCCCGCAGTTTTCAAACTCCGATCGGCTGTTATGACTACAAGCATATCTCAAAAGTAGCATTTCCGATAGGAGTTAGGAGTATGTATAAGGATAATTATGCTTTTCTTATTGCATCACCGGAAAAGGCTTTGTGTGATTTGATTGCCAATTCCCCACAGGTCTATCTTCGCTATATGAAAGATGTGGAAACATATCTTGAACAGGATATTCGTATGGATATGGATGAGTTCAGTAAGATGGATGAAACCATATTCGAAGACTACATAAAGGTTGGCAAAAAGGCTGATTCAATTTCGACACTTTTAAAATTCTTAAGACGATGAAAAATGAAATATTCGACAATATGCTCTCCCGTTATGATTTAACAACAGAGCAACAGAAGAGAAACGCTATATTTGAAGTGAACCAACAAGTGACACTCGCCGGCTTGTATGCAGGAGGCTTTTTTGAGTCGGCAGCTTTCTATGGCGGAACTTGCTTGAGAATCTTTCATGGCTTGCAGCGTTTCAGTGAGGATATGGATTTTTCATTGCTTGCACATGATGACAAGTTCGATTTCACGAAATATTTTCCTGCAATCATTGATGCTTTTACAATGGTAGGCCGTGAGGTTGAAATAAAGAAAAAAGGCAAGAGGAATTTCGGAAAGGTCGAATCTGCATTTCTTAAAGACAATACCGATGTATATGATGTGACTTTCCAAAGAGAGAAGTCTATAAAGATAAAGATCGAAGTAGATATTTGCCCACCGTTGAACTTCAAGACGGAACATAAGCTATTGCTTCAGCCATATTCATTTATGACCCGTTGTCTTACACTTCCCGACTTATTTGCAGGCAAGATGCACGCATTAGCATATCGTGCCTGGAAGAACAGAGTAAAAGGTCGTGATTGGTACGATTTTGAATGGTATGTACGCCATAATGTCCCACTTGATTTTACTCATTTAGCAGAACGGTGCAAGCAATTCAACAATGAGGATATTACACCAACGTTATTCAAAGAGAAACTCATTGAGCGTCTCTCAACAGTTGATATAAAACAAGTGAAAGAAGATGTATTGCCTTTCGTGCGCAATCCAAAGGAACTTGACATTTGGTCAAATGATTATTTCGTACAGTTGGCTGGGATGATGATAATGGGATAATCTTGTTTAATGTTTTCAATCTGAGCAAGCAGCGGCCAATCCCTTCAATTTCTGCGTCCTACCATCTGGATTTACCTCTATGAAAACGGGATGCTTGTCCGCGATGATCTTCGCATCCATCTCGCTCTGACCTTCTCTCGACAGCTTGCAGAACTTCCAGTAGTCGTACCCCTCTTCCTCGCAAAACTTTTTCATTGAACGCCCCCGGCCGTATCTGTGATACTGACGCAGCGCTGCTGCATAATCAACCACGCCCGACTGGGCGGATTCCTGTGCTGTTTGATTCTTTGTTTCAATTTGCCTTGTAATTTGATTTCGGCAACGGTGAATCCTATTTTTCAAAAGGCAAGGCGGAGAAGTGAACGCTTACTTCCGGGCAACCCTTTTCCAGTCTGCAAACAAAAATCTTAATCAAAACAGATGTTCAATCCAATCTTTAATAGGTACTAACTCTGTATTTTTCTCAATAAAGAAGAGTCCATTTTTTTAAGACTAAGTTAGGATATACATCTAAATATGGGGCTTTTTCGATATTATCGGGATTATAAACACATACTTTATTTTTAAGAGCATGGAAAAAACCTATTTCCCACGGTGTCCAACGAGAATTTATACTGGCATTTGTGTGAATATACAATAGAGCATTAGAAGATTTTAGTCTTTCAATAATTGCATTTGCTGTCTCTACATTGGTTAATTCTCTTTTCAAGGCATCCCTGTCATTCACCCAATCAATATAAACATTAATATTACTGCAATTTAAAATAGATTTAATTTGTAACAATAATTCGCTATCAGTAGAACTATGTGAAATAAATAAATCATACGATTTCATTTGCTCTAATTGAGAGTTATAAATGTGATTAATTAAATCTTTGGGCGTTTCTATTGGTATCGGAACAAGTTCATCTCCTAGTCTTTTCTTCCCTTTTCTATTTTTACGTAAGCGAACTTCTTTGATTCCAAATTTCTGCAATGTTGAAAACGCAAAATCTCTAAGATGAAAATTTCTTTCAGAAGCGTTTACCTTGTGTAGGAATTTAATTGTTTCTAGGCTTTTGTATTTGGAAGTTTCAACCAATACAGTATATCGTGCATCTACGTCTATAGTATTACGATGCTTAATCTCAAAATAAGTTTCAATGTAATAATTTGAATAAGAAGGATTGACAGCTTGTACGTATTTTAAATTTTCTTTAAGCCTTTCTTTCCTTCTCTTTTGTATAACCTTACATCGCTGCTTTAATGAAAATTTTAATTCTTCGCGCTTTTCTGAATCAACTTTCAATTCGTTATATAAACGATTATTATTTATGATAGGAGCAGCTATGGTTCTAAGGTAATTATTAGGTGATGGAAAATAGTAGCGTTTAGGAAATCCTTTTCTTTGCAATCCGACATCCATGCGATGATATTCTTGTGATTTTGCACAAATATCATCCCATAAGTAAGCATATAAAGCCTTAAACTCTGATACAAACATATCTTCGGAAAATCCATTTGGCATTATCTGTAATATGTTTAGCAGAGGACGCCTTAGTGATTTGCGAAACCTCATTAATTCAGCATTGTATTTTCGTTTTGTTTTTCCCACTATAATATACCACTGAAAAATAGAATAAAAGCAGCAACTATCAGATAAAATGGCGTGGTGGAAAAGGACACGGTAGCTTTAATTGTACTACACAATTGAGTACAAAATCCTGACAATTCTTTTACGGTAAACAACTCATCAGTAATATTACCATTTGAAATTTTTGCAATAAAGTTGTTTTGAGATTTAATACACAATCTTTCCAGCCCAAGATAATAGCAATCAATTAAATAAAATAGTGCGATTGGAATAAAGCATATCCAAGCATTAGGCATATTATAATTCTTATCTACAAGTAACACCAACATAGCAGCAACAATAGTAATAGTCCAAGTCTTGCAGTTAGCACTATTATTTGCCATTCGGTTAATTATGCCCTGTAGCATAGATACGTGTGCTTGAACAGCCGAACTCTCCATTTTTTGTAATACGTCGTTACTCATCTTTTTTATTCGTTAAATTGTATAACATATCTAATACATGATTATTAAAATCAGCGGTGTATAGAGGATTTTGTGAGTTTTTCTCAAAAATATCCCAGCGTTTTTCCCATTCAACCAATATATCATAATTAACAGCCGTAAGATGTGCTGTTGGTAATTGATATTTTACATTTAGCTTGCCTCCAGAAGAAAATGATTCGGCAATCCTCTGTATTCGATATTCATTTAGAGGTTTTCGCCGAATTAATCTACTCATTGCTATTTCAGAATAAATCCAAGGAGACTCTGTTTGTTGTATTACAGTTCCTGGGGTTATAGAATTAGGAGTATTAAGAAAAAACAAACACTCCGTATTGTCTATCATTTGAGACAAGGCCACAGACAACATCATATGTATATGACTGGTAGAGTAATTGCGTTTATTATAATCATAACTGTTTGTGGCTTCTCTACGGCAATACTGATTATCAATTATTCTCAATAAGTTATTTGCATATCCCCATACACATGAATCTATGAATGCCGTTAATCCAAATGCCTCATATAACCATCCTGCAAATGTTATCGCTAATTCTTTATCTTGATGTGAATGTGAAATAAAAACATCCGCATTTATTTGTGGAAACCAATTTTTCTGCATTTGATTTCCATCCAAAGAGCCATCAGTCAGAACAAAAGAATTGATTGTTTTTTCTAGTTCAGTTCGATATTTTGACAAATGGTTATTTCCTACATCTAATAAATGTTTTTGATGCGGAAAATTATCTGTATTTAATGTCAATTGAAAGCCCCTATACATATAATTACTTTTTCTGCAAAATTACTCATTTTCAATGATACAAGAAATATAAAAACAATGAAATATTCATATGGTAAACACAGAAGAATAAAGAAGGTAGCTATAACATATTTGTAATCGCAGATTATAGACACTGGTTTCTTTGCTACTTTGCTTTTCCGCCTCCGACTCATGAAAGGTAAGCCTCCGGTGACGCCCGTATTGCACAAATCGAACTTTTAGCACCGACTCGGTTCGAGTTGGTGCTAGTTGTGGGCTATCGGATACGAGTTGGGTCGAGTCGGTCACGAGAAGACCCTATTCATTTATATTTTTCCAATTGAAAGGCAGCAGGAGCTCTGCCAGATCCCGCTGGTCGCGCTGGTAGTATGGGATCTTTCTCAGCACGTCATCTATCCAGGTTCGTGGGGCAACGGCGGCAGCCTTGCAGGTGCTTATGAGCGAATATACGATTGCTGCACGATAAGCAGATGCGTCATTGCCACAGAAGAGCCAGTTGCGTCTACCTAAAGCCAACGGCCTGATGGCATTCTCAATTAGGCTGTTGTCAATGTTGATGCGCCCGTCGTTCACATAGCGTGACAGCCTGGGCAGCAGGGAGTACGTATATTCGATCGCATCACCCATCTTGCTGTTGGGAAGGACCTTCAGATATGCCTCTTTCATCTACGGCTCAAAGAGTCGTATTGTCGGATAAGATATCTTCAGGCGTTGTTCCTTGCGTTCATCCGCATTTAAGCCTGCCTTGTCCGCATCAGATTCCACTTTGTAGATCTTGCAGATAAAGCATAGTGCTTCTGTCGCCAGTCGATTGTTCTCATTGAGGGCATCAAAGAACTTGCGGCGCTTATGAACAGCTTATGATAATTGCCGCGGATTCAACAGGAGTATGAGCAATGACGCGGCACGCTCTAAGTACGCCATAGAACAGAGAGGCTAACCCAAAAGGTCAGCTTCTTTTTTTATAAGGATAGTATCTGAATGTGATGATAGG
>ERZ1026929.460-NODE-460-length-20980-cov-8.455866_pt1 | contig 20980 bp, 23 predicted proteins | sample MGYA00519463_ERZ1026929 | MGnify/ENA primary metagenome ERZ1026929 (study PRJEB26926, sample SAMN06164829) | human gut metagenome | biome: ENVO:00009003; feature: ENVO:2100002; material: ENVO:00002003 | host: Homo sapiens | place: USA | collected 2012 ... | reverse complement strand
CATCCGCGCGCTCGGCATCCGGCTCCGCCGGCTGGAGGCCGCCTCGAAACACGTCACCCGGACCGAAGTCTCCCTCCGCGCCCCGCTCGGCGACACCCTCCTCCGACCGGCCGCGCCGACACAGGATCCGCTCCGCCGCACCCCGCACGAGGCGCTGCTGCCCGACTCGCTGCGCCGCTTCCGCTGGAGCGACCCGTGGGTGACGGTCGAGGGAATTCTCGGCCGCGACTCGGTGGCCTGCCGCATCGAGAGCCGCGACACGCTGCGGCAGATCGTCCACCGCATTCCCCGCCGCTTCCTCTTCATCCGCTGGGGCACGAAGGCGCTCCGACAGGAGATCATTTCGTCGAATCCGCATACGCGGATCGTCTATTCGGAATACATCCGGATCGAACGGTGACGCGGCCGCCGAAGCACTCTCTGCGCGGCGGCAACGTCCCCGGCTGCAAAAAAGCGGTGGAAATCATTGCCTTTTTCAGTTTGTTGTGTATCTTTGCCCGGTATGGAACGGATAGCTATCTTCCCGGGGTCGTTCGACCCCTTCACGCGCGGCCATGCCGCATTGGTGGACGAGGCCCTGAACCTCTTCGACCGGGTCATCATCGGCATCGGCAACAACTTCGCCAAGAAGGGTCTGCTGACCGTCGAGAACCGCAAGCGCCTGATCGACGACATCTATGCGGGCAATCCGCGGGTCGAGGCCCGCATCTACTCCGGGCTGACCGGGGAGTTTGCCGAACAGGTCGCGGCCTGCGCCATCATCCGCGGCGTGAGAAACACCACCGACTTCGAATACGAACGCACAATGGAGGCCACAAACCACCGAATCTACCCCGAGATCACGACCGTCATGCTCTTCACGCCGGCTCCCGTGGCCGACATCTCGTCATCGACGGTCCGCGAGGTGCTCTCGTTCGGCCGCACCGTGGAGGAGTTCCTTCCCGAAGGCATCGAAATCGAAAAATACCTCTGACAAAACCCCAAGAAAAAGTAAGACCATGATGGAATTCACTGCTGAAATGATCGCCGGATTTCTGGGCGGCGAGATCGTAGGCGACAAGGCCGCGTCGGTGCACACCGTCTCCTCGATCGAGGAGGGAAAGGCCGGCTCGCTGGCCTACCTGACCAATCCGAAATACGAACCCTTTCTCTATACGACCCAGGCGTCCATCGTCCTGGTGAACAGCGATTTCACACCGTCGCAGCCCGTTGCGGCCACCCTCGTCAAGGTACCCGACGCCGGGGCCTGCATCCTCAAGCTGCTCGAGATGTACAACGCCGCCAAGCCCCGCCGCAAGGGCATCAGCCCCCGCGCCTCGATCGAAGAGGGCGCCACCGTGGGCGAAGAGTGCTACATCGGCGACTTCACGGTCGTCGAGCAGGGCGTGCGGATCGGCCGCGGCTGCCAGATCTACCCGCAGGTTTATCTGGGCCGCGGGGTCACCGTCGGCGAGGGGACGATCCTCTACCCCGGGGTGAAGATCTACGAAGGGTGCTCGGTGGGCAGCCGCTGCATCCTCCACGCCGGCGCAGTAATCGGCGCCGACGGCTTCGGATTCATGCCCAATGCCGCCGGCGGATTCGACAAGATCCCCCAGCTGGGCAACGTGGTCATCGAAGACGACGTCGAGATCGGCGCCAACACCTGCATCGACCGGGCCAAGACCGACTCGACCATCATCCGCCGCGGCGTGAAACTCGACAACCTGATCCAGATCGGCCACAACGTGCAGATCGGCGAGAACACCGTATCATCGGCCCAGACCGGCATCGCCGGCACCTCGAAGGTCGGCTCGAACTGTTTCCTCGCGGGACAGGTCGGCATCGCCGACCACGTGACGATCGGCAACGGCGTGAAGGTGGGCTCGAAGAGCGGCATCGACAAGGACGTGCCCGACGGCGAGATCCGCTTCGGCTACCCCGCCCTGCCGGGCATGCAGTACCACCGGGCCTCGGCCGTCTTCAAGCGGCTGCCCGAGCTGGACAAGCGGGTCATCGCACTCGAAAAGGCACTCACGGAACTCAACAACAAATAACACACACCATGAAAAGAGCACTTATCCTGGCTGCCGCCGCTGCGGTGCTGTGCAGCTGCGCCAGCAAGAACCAGTTCGTCATCGAAGGCAACGTGGCCGGAACGAACGATGTCGTCTACCTGTTGGACAAGAAGCGCACGCCGCTCGATTCGGCAACGGTCGAGAACGGCGCATTCCGCATCAAGGGCGTGGCCGAGACGCCGAGTGTGGCCTACCTGGCCGATGCCCGTGACATGCAGGGCACCTTCGCCACGATGGTGATCCTCGAACCGGGCACGATCACCGTGGCCGACAACGCGGAAAACCCCCAGTTCAAACTCGTGAGCGGAACCGTATCGAACGACGCCAACAAGGCATACTCCGAGGCCGGCATGGCGCTCACGAAGGAGTACCGCAACCCGGAGACGAGCGACGAGCGCCGCAGCGCCATCGAGGAGGAGTACGAGGCACTGACCGACAAGGCCCTCGAGCAGAACCTTGGCAACTTCTTCGGCGCAATGCTCCTCTCGCAGCAGTCCTACGGCATGGGCGGGCAGGAGCTGCTCGACATGATCGCCAAGTTCCCGGCCGAACTGCAGCAGACCGAACTCCTGACGACGCTCAAGACCACGGCCGAGCAGAAGCTCAAGACCGACATCGGCCAGCCCTACATCGACGTCGTGCAGAACGATGCCCAGGGCAAGGAGCTCTCGCTCAAGTCGGTGGTCGAGAACCCGGAGAACAAATACGTCCTGCTCGACTTCTGGGCTTCGTGGTGCGGCCCCTGCATGGGTGAGGTTCCCCACCTGAAGAAGACCTACGAGGAGTTCCACAAGAAGGGCTTCGAAATCTTCGGCGTATCGTTCGACAGCAAGGCCGAGGACTGGACCGAGGCCGTCGAGAAGAACGGCATGGATTGGATCCACGTCAGCGCCCTCTCGGGCTTCGACAACCAGGCCGCCGAGGACTACGCCGTGCGCGGCATTCCGTCGAACTTCCTGATCGACAGCGAGGGCAAGATCGTAGCCAAGGACCTCCGCGGCGACGACCTCTACGAGAAGATCGCCGAACTGCTGGCCGAATAACCCGACCGGCGCAACCACGCCCCTCCCCCGAGCGAAACCGCAAGGGAGAGGGGCTTTTTCGACCCTGAAGATGACACGCGAAAACCGTCCGACCAAAACCCCGCCCTACCGCATCATGGGCATCGACCCCGGCACCAACTACATGGGATACGGCGTGCTGGAGGTAGAAGGGCGCACGCTGCGCCCGGTCATACTGGGCGACATCGACCTGCACAAACTGACCGACCCCTACGCCAAACTGCGCTACATCTTCGAGCGGGTCGGGGCGCTTATCGACGAATACCGCCCGCGCGAGGTGGCCCTCGAGTCGCCCTTTTTCGGCGAGAACGTGCAGTCGATGCTCAAACTGGGACGCGCCCAGGGCGTGGCAATGGCTGCCGCGCTGAGCCGCAACCTCCCGGTCACCGAATACGCCCCGTCGCGGATCAAGCTGTCGATCACGGGCAGCGGCTCGGCCGCCAAGGAGCAGGTAGCCGCCATCGTCTGCCGGACACTCTCGGTCGAACGACCGCTGCGGCGTCTCGACGCCACCGACGGCATGGCCGTCGCCCTGTGCCACTACTTCACCGTCAGCAACCCGCTCCAGGCCGCCATGGGCGACGACCGGGTCAAAGGGCTGGGCGGAGGCAAGAAAGCCGCCTCGAAGAATGGCTCGCAGAGCTGGGAACAGTTCCTGCAGCGGCATCCCGAACGGGAGATCAAGCAAGATCCAAAAACAGAACATTGATTTACAACACGTTGCAACCGAAGCGTATTTTTTTCGCAATTTTTTTACGAAATAATTTGCGTGTTTCGGATTTCCACCCTATCTTTGCACTCGCAATAAAGGAAGGCGCCGTAGCTTAATTGAATAGAGCATCTGACTACGGATCAGAAGGTTACAGGTTTGAGTCCTGTCGGCGTCACTCTCAAAATCAACCACTTACAGCAATGTGAGTGGTTTTTTTATGTGTTGTTTCAGACGGTTTTCGGGGGATTTTTATCCAGTTGTGTAAACCAGTGTGTAAACCGAAAAAACCGATGAACACCACCATCGAAGCGGTTCTCTACACCTCAAAAACTTTATCTAACGGCCAGCATCCCATCCTGTTACGATTGACCAAGAATCGGAAGCGGAAATACATCAGCCTGCATATCTCCCTTCCGCAGGAGCAATGGGATGCCGAAAAGTGTAAACCACGCCGCAACTGTCCCGACCGAGAACGGATTGAAGCCCTTATCCAGCAAAAAACGCAGGAACTCCAACATCAGGTCATGGACTTCAAAACAAACGACAAGGAGTACACGTTGAGTACGCTGGTCGAAAGGGTATCCCGCAAGGTCGTGCGCCAAACCGTCGGTGACTACCTGAACGGTTACATCGACCGTCTGCTGGCCGTGAATCGTGTCGGAAACGCCAAGACCTTTCAGGAACTCCGCACCTCACTGACCCGATTCTGTCATTCGCTGGACTTCTACTTTCTCGACATCGACACCGAGTGGCTGAAACACTACGAACAATGGCTGCGGGTGGAGCGTCATTATTCGGACAACTCCATCGGCATCCGCTTCCGTTCGTTGCGCGTTCTCTACAACAGTGCCATCACGGACGGTCTCATCAAAAAGACGGACTACCCTTTCGATACCTTTAAGGTAAGCCGATTCAAGGAGGCCACAGCCAAGCGGTCGCTCACCAAGGAGGACATTCGGCGGATCATGGATTGCGAGGTGCGGACGCTGACCAAGTACCCCAAACCGTTCCTGCAACTGGCAAAAGATTTGTTCCTGTTCAGCTACCTGTCATGCGGCATCAATCTGACCGACATTCTGCACATCCGCTATGCCGACATCGTGAACGGGCGACTGATTTTCAACCGACAGAAAACGGGCAAACTCCTCTCATTCCAGCTCCAGCCCGAAGCCCTTGCCATTCTCGACAAGTACCGTCAGCCGAACGCACATCCGCAGGATTACCTCTTTCCCGTGCTGAAACGAACCGTCCACGTCACAGCCCAGCAACAGTACGGACGGGTGCAACGGACGAACAAGCGAATCAACCGTTATCTGAAACTTATCGGAGAACACCTGCACCTGCCCATCCCGCTGACAACCTACGTCGCCCGTCACAGCTTTGCTACTGTATTGAAAAGGTCGGGAGTTTCGACCTCCATCATCAGCGAATCGCTGGGGCACAGTTCGGAAAAGATCACGCAAATCTACCTCGATTCATTCGAGAACTCACAAATCGACGAAGCCATGCAGCATCTGCTGTAAGAATCGGGAGGTCGGCGGCCCAGTTGGTAACCGACCTCCTTTCTTCTGATGACATGTGGCGCTTCCATTACCCGAGGTATTTTTCCAGCATATCATAAGTTGCCTGCTCCCGCGTGATTCCATCATTCGCCTTGGGATTCATGATCTCGTTCACCTGCTCCACCGTCAGGCGTCTCAACTTCTCCTCCATCTGGCTGCTGAACTGCGTGGGGTCCTCCGCATGGTTGAACTTTTTGACCAGATAGGTAATCAGGTACTTTTTCGTCAGGAACGCATTCGGAATCCGTTCCAAAGCTGCCTCATACCACTTGACGCTTCGGTGGAACCACCCTGCATCTCCAAATGCCCGCGGCAGTACTTTGCTCTTGACACTGGCTACAAGGTCTTTCGGTTTGAGGGAGTTGGCGCCCGTACACCAGAGAGAGATAGTCGCCAGCGGGAAGCCTTTCGTCTGCAGCTCCACGGCAAAATCAAAGACCTTATTCTTTGCAGCCAGAGCCATTGCTGGGGCTGCCATATAATCGGTCCCCTTCCACGAGGTCGTACAGATATTCATCTCGGCAATCAGGGCCGCAATCTCCATCTCGGCATTCAGCGCCTCACAAATCACGAGGTCATCCAAGTTCTTGCCCAAGTTCATCCATGCGACCACTCGGTGCTGTCCATCCACCACGGCATAGTACTGTTCCGTCTGCTTGTCGGGGATGTCGTTTCCCTGCAGGTCTACCAGATGGCCGTTCATCAGGTAGACATCCTCACCCTTCACGACGGTGATGGGCGACAACTGCCCATGCTCCTGCATCGATTTCTCCTTGGCCTTCACGGTCTTGGCGTTGGTCGGGCGGTTACCCTTTACAAATGCGAACTGGCGATTCTCGTTGTCCATGGAAACAATCAACTTTTTCATGTCTCTTCTTACTCCTTGCTACGGAGGGGCGTTGGTTATGCTGCTTGCCTTGCCCGAGGGGTTTGCAGGTCGTCTGGACCATCCATCCGACACGACAAAGCTCGGCAAAATTCCACCCCTCTTTAGGGAGTAAAATACAACCCGACTTACTCTCCCTCTTCTTTCGGCAGTCGCAAGCCGCCCGTATAAACCCGAGGTTCCAGTTGGTTGAAGTCCGTATTTCCGTACTGTTTTAGGACTCCTTTCAATGAGGAGCTGTCCACTGTAAAGGATTCATTGGCCGTCAGTCGGCAGAAATAGATGATGCGGGAGACAAGGAGCAGCTTGCTGTACGACACAACCTCTCCCCGCTTGGCACGCAACTCGGGTAATTTGAGGGTATCGAACAGTACCTTGAACAACCGATACATCAGCACCTGTTGCTGGGCGGTGGACAGTGATTCTGTATAATTCCTATAAAGGAGGTCGATGGTTAAGATTTTTTGTTGGGGCGGTTCTGGATATTGCGCCAACTCCTGCTTGACAAAACGACGCAGGCAGCCCAGAATCAACGGGCTGTTGGTCTCGTAGCGTTCACTCTTGCGCAACTCCCGATCCTCCGAGAGGTAGAGAACTGCTTTCGGGTGCTGTTGCAGAAAATCGTTGAGTTCCGTCAGAATCTCATAATCCGTCTTGCTGGCATCGGCAGCATTCAAGCAGAAAGAGATCGTGATGTCGTAGATGAAGAGCAACGCATACCAGAACTTTTCGGCATCCAACCCGTATCCCTCCAATGTAGCCATGATGTCGTCGTTATCCCTGAAGGCTTCATACGTGAAGGGGGCTTTCACCAAGCCCTTGTTCAGACGAACGAGAAATCGGAGGCTCCAGTCACTCGGGCAATAGTTCTCACCATCCCAGCCTACATTGATTCGGTCGGCCAGTCGGTTGGCATACTCCATGGCTTCATCACTCCAGTTTTGAGGAATCGTACAGTTCATAGTCAGTTCGGGGTTTCAGTTCCTCAAAAATAGCAAAAGTCGGCCTAAATATCAATCATGCAACTAATCGAGAAAACAGCCAAGAATATTATCAAATAATTTGATTTATTGTAAAATATTTTATATATTTGCATAGCTTTTCTACGAAAGACATCCACCGTTCAAATAGGGCTAATTTTGTTAAGGCAGATTCGTCTGCCTTTTCTTTGTGCTGTCTTTCCACATTTTTTGAGTGTGAAATGAAAGTCTCCTTTATAAATATAGATTCAAGATTAAAAAAGATGGAAGATTATACAGATATTACTAACTATCAAACATATAAAGTATATGAATACAAATCAAAACTGAACGATTGAAGCTCCCGAAGGAGCAACCTATCTGTCGGACTTTCTGACAGAGATTCCTAATAACTGTCTCTTCAACAAGAGACAAACAGGATGTGGTGCCACTGAATTAGCCATCCGCAATCCGATTCCGACCCTTATTGCCATGCCTTATGTGGCGTTGGTCAAGAACAAGACCATTTACCGACAAGACGATATTTCCGTGCTGGGCGTTTACGAGGGAATCGGGGAACAGGATATTATGGAATACGCGCAAAGCCACTCTCCCTTAAAGATTGCCGTTACATACGATTCGCTACCACGAACCATCAAGGCATTGCAGGCTGCAGGTCTCGACCCTTATAACGACCTTTTCCTGCTGGTTGATGAATGACATGTCTTATTCAACTCCTACTCGTTCCGTCATACGGCCATCAAGAATCTATTGGCGGAAGCTGGAAAATTTGCCCGTGTTACATACATGACCGCTACTCCGATCGAACGGGAGTATATTCTGGAAGAGTTGAAACATCTGCCCATATGCGAAATTAACTGACCTCATCTGACAGAGATTCATGTGCGGTCCCGTCAAACATCCAAGCCTGCACAATATATCGTTAAAGAGTGCCGCAAGGTATTGGATGGTAATTTGCCTTACAATCTGCACATCTTTGTAAACAGCGTAGAGTTCATCGCAAAGGTGATAGATCTGGCAAAACTCACCCCTGACCAAGTGAAAGTGGTGTGCTCCACAAGCGGGGACAATAGCGAGAACAACCAGCGCAAGTTAGGTAAGGACTATCCCATTGATCAGCCGTCAGACCCCGTGAAGAAGATAAACTTTTACACCTCGACCTGTTTTGAAGGATGTGACTTGTATGATGAAAACGGAGTTACTTTCATCGTCAGCGATGGCAACAAGGCTCATACCTTATTGGACATCTCAACCCTGTTTACTCAAATTTGCGGACGGGTACGGGATTCCAAATACAAAAGGGAGATTATCCATGTCTTCTCAACGACCAAATACAGCCGAGAGGTAACATTGGATGAATATGTGGCCGCCACTCAAAAGACATTGAAAGAAGCCGTGCAGTATGCCCAAGAGATAAACGCGTTGAGCGACAAAACTCGGGTAAAGACCTTGTCAAAGATCAAATATATCAACGAGCAATATGTAAGGATTGAGAACAATAAGCTGGTCGTGGATAAGAATCTGGCCAATATGGACATCGTAAACTTCAAGATTTGCCGCCATATTTACAGGACCTATGTAAACCTTTCCAGCGAGCTGAAACGAAACGGATACTCCATTACACAGCATTCATTCAGCGAAATTATTGAGAAGTTGGAGGATAAAAACAATGCGCGGGTTACATTTAAGGAGTTGTTTGAAGAATACCATCGACTGAAAACGTCCCAGCCTTTCTTCTCCTTGGTAAGCCATGAAGAGTTGTGTGCTCAGATTGCAGTCAAATATCCTTTGGTAAAGCAGGCTTATGAGGAGTTGGGAACTGCCAAAGTACAGGCGTTGAAATATCATGTAGGCAACATCCGCAGGGAGCTGACGAAACAGTGATCTGTTCCTGTTGAACGCAAGATTGCCAAGATGATAAATGAGACCTTTACCAAGCAGACATCCATCCCAAAGAACAAGGTCAAAACGGAACTGCAAAAGATATACGACAGTTTGGGTATTCAACAAACCGCAAAAGCGACCGATCTCGCCAAATGATACGAAGTGAAAATGACATCACCAAAAATCAATGGCAAAACAACAGCGTGTATAGTTATCGTAAGAGATAGAATGGTTGCAAAATAATTGTGGTCAAGGGTTATCCATCTGCCTACGAATCAAATTAAGATTTACCTGAAGTTGCATGAGGTTTTCATGCTGAACTTCCAAACTCTTAATGAGTGAAAGTATTGTGGGCTTGGACGGATTTTGTGAAACCAGTTTTTCCAAGACCTCATCTGTTAGATTTGTCTTGAAGGTTGATTTCATTTCTTCAAGACAAGTCTCATAGGTAAATCCAGAAACCATTTTACACTTGCCTGCATTATATTGCACAATCAGTCTTTCTAAATCACCTTGAATTTGGAGAGATAAGTTCTGTGTTGCCTTAAATTGGATTCTTAAATGTTCCAACTCTTCTTTGGGCTTTGAAAAAAACTGCATTTTAATCGTCCATAGAGTAAGTCCTATACTAACAAGCGCTATAATTATCGGAATAATACTTGCACAATCCATAAATGAAAGCTATCTATACCAACGCAAAGATACTCATTAAAACGCAATATATTCCACACGTTGCAAGACCCCGTAAAACACCCCTCCCCCTGTTCGATTTGGAAAACGAATTTCGGGGAGGGATTTTTTGTGGCTGATTGTCGGGAATTTTTCCAGACTAACAACAAAAGCAACAGACAGATGATGAGTGTATTTATTCATCATCTAATTTGTAGCTTTATGCAATTACGTCCATCCATGCGCCGTGCAGCCAAAATGAGGCTGGCACTGGCTGGAGCTTCGGGGTCGGGAAAGACCTACTCCTCGCTCCTCATTGCTTACGGCATGACCTCCGACTGGTCCCGTGTTGCCGTCATTGATTCCGAGAACGGTTCGGCCGATCTCTATGCTCATCTGGGCAATTATCAGGTTCTCACCCTGCCCGACTACTCTCCCGAGACCTACATCGAGGCCATTGGTATTTGTGAACAGGCAGGTGCCGAAGTTATCGTTATCGACAGCATCTCCCATTGTTGGGACTATCTGCTCGATTTCCACGCCAACCTGCAAGGCAACTCCTTTGCCAACTGGGCCAAGGTCACACCCCGTCAGAATGCCTTCATCCAACGCATTCTCAACTCCTCGTGCCACATCATCTGCACCATGCGTTCCAAGCAGGATTATGTCCTCTCGGACAAGAACGGCAAGATGGTCCCCGAGAAGGTGGGCTTGAAGGCCGTGCAGCGCGATAACGTGGACTATGAGTTCACCGCCGTGCTGGACATCGCCATGAACCACAAGGCCACCACCTCCAAAGACCGAACGGGGCTCTTTACAGGGCGTCCCGAGTTCACGATAACTCCTGCCGTGGGGCAAGCCATCCTCAAATGGTGCAACATGACGCAGACCGCACAATCGAATCCTTCCACGCAAAACCTCCACAGCCATGCTTCCAGCCTTTCAGCCTGAACCCGAATTTGCCGTAGGGTTGAATCTCCCCATGGAGGAGGCAACCATCGTGGAGGAGCGTCCCGCAACGCCGATTGTGTCGCTGGGGAGTGTACCGCGTACCCGTCACTTTATCGAGGCCAACACCAAGCCTGTCGATATGGCCCATCTGAAGAACGATTGTGTCGTTCCCGTATTCAGCAAGGACAACGAGGTGACGATCTCCCACCAGAGTTTTATTGAAACGGTATTGGGTGCTGCTCACCGTATGTTTCCCCAGGAGTCCATCGACACGCCCGACATTGTCGTCTCGCATATCATCAAGGGACGAATTCCCGAGGCCATTCACAAACCCGTGAATCAGCTCTTGGAGACGGACAAGACCATCTATTACGAGCGCATGGCCTTCTGTTTTGAGGTTCCTACGATTTACGAAGAGGTGGCAGGCAATCGGCTCCATCTTTCGATCGGAGGAGTGCGGGCCTACAACCATGAAAATCTCTATTCGAAAAAGACGGTCGAGAAGTTCAAGGTCTTCATCGGATTCAAGAACCTTGTCTGCTGCAACCTGTGTGTATCGACCGACGGATTCAAGCGGGAGTTGCGGGTAATGAGTGTGCAGGACTTGTTTGAGGCTTCGTTGCAGTTGTTCCAGCAGTACGATGCCGAACGGCACATTCGACAGATGGCGGCTTTACAGCGGCAATCGCTCAGTGAACACCAGTTTGCCCAGTTAATCGGCAAGGCACGGTTGTATCAATACCTACCCACAGCCGAGAAACGGCTGCTTCCAGCTATGGAGTTTACCGACTGCCACATCAATGCCGTGGCAAAGGCTTACTACACGGACGAGAACTTTTCACGAGGGGACAATCCCGAGATTGACTTGTGGAAGGTCTACAACCTCTTTACGGGAGCCAACAAGTCCAGCTACATCGACACCTTCCTTGACAGGTCGCTGAATGCAACGGAGCTGATTGCAGGAATCGGTCGTGCCTTGGAGGGAGATTCCGAATACAGTTGGTTTGTGGAGTAACGCTTTACAGAGACGAATACCCTTGCTGTCTTACGACGGCAGGGGTATTTTCTTACACTCCAAAACAAAGCGTACTAATATATATAGCAAGATGGCTATGTCATTCACAATCTACACATTGCAATTTGCCGCAAAATCTGCAACTCACAGATATGGAATTTATGCTGACGTAAAGTCGGAATCCGTGGTTTTGAGAGTTCTGAAAAGCAGAATTCCAGAGTTTATGCAGGCGTAAGTTCGAGATTCGTGCAGAACAACCCAAATTCAGAAGAACAAAGTTCTTTTTCCAGCCGAATTGTTGTTGTCGGAAACCTTTGTTTTGGCGAAATTTGTATCAGCAACATCCCCGAAAAATGAGGGTCGATGCCGTTGCATTTCCAAGATAAGTTTCCTACTTTTGTGGGAGACATATTGAATTACGGAAGTGTAACTTTATTCTCGTGCGACGAACGTAGGAAATTCATAGCACAATAGAGAGAATAGGTGGCATGACTCTCCCGTCATATCCTTACGGATACGGCGCGGGGTTGTTGCTTATTTTATCTATTGGGTTTCCTACGACCTGTCGCACTAAAATAAAGCTCCAGCCCTGCGCTTCCTTTTTATTTACTTACCACATCTTTGGGCTGAGGATGTTATTATACATTTTAATATCATGTTTTTCTCAAATTTGGAAAAAATTGCTATTGCTCAAGTTTCCTTTCGTATGATTGCAGCAGACGGGAAAGTAGACCATGAAGAACGCGCTATTACATTTCCAATATGGAGCAAGATGCAAATTAGTGAGGAACATCTTAGAGAAGCTGGCCAAATGGCGGATTTAACATCTTTAAGTATTATTGCTAATATGGATAGCAACAAAAAACGCTTTGTTGCTGCATTGTTAGGGATAATCATGGCGGCAGACGGCAATATCGATGAGAAAGAATTAGCACTATGGAGATTAGTTTCCAGTATGTGTAATTTGCCCACAATGAATCTTACAGAGTGCCCTGATATTATAATGGAATTTGCAATAGAATAATATGGGACTATTTGGTCGCTCCAATGCAGATAAGATTGCAGATGCTATTCGAGAGCAAGCAAAATTCATTTTGTTACAGTTAAACGGTATTGATGAAGTCTTTTGCCGAGACGGAGGAGCAACTCTCTACAACGTAAAGGAGTTATCACTATACCTGCAACGGATAGGACAAATGCACAATTCCATACAGGAAGAGTTGGATAAACTATCTGCTACGCAACAAAGTCGGGTGGTATTACCTTGGGTGAATGGGAAATTATATGATTTGTACACGTGGAATTTCTCGTATCAAATGGTAATGTCCAAGATAAAACACGAAATTGATAAACTAATAGGTTGAACAGATGTTTTACGAATGCTATAACAAAATCGGGGAGAAAATAGGAGTTGCCCATACCAAGAAAGAGGCTGAGGACATGATACGATATGCTAATTGGCTATTGGATCAGAAGAGAGGAACTCCAGAATACGAACAGCGGTTTGAAAGAGCACAAAAGGCTCAAGAAAAAGAACGGAGTGAAGGAAAAACGGCAGTAATAGTAGCTATTATTTTTCTGGTCATGTGCTTTATTATAATGGCTTTTTCCTAATTATGAAAACCACCATGAAAAAACTATTGGTCGTTCTATTTCTATCACTCTCATGTTCTACTCTTTCAGCTCAGACCTATAAAACATATCGGATAGCGTATGTTTTAACTCCTTATGGAAACTATGACCCAGAAAACGCATTTATCACTATTGCAGATGGGCAGATTCGTTATAAGAAAAACGGGAGTGAAAAGCATTGGCTGAGTATGTACCGTGGAATATACAAGGAACAGCCAACGAAAGGAGTAATTTTTCAATATGAATGTTTCCAACTGATGAAATTGGATAAGATGATTCGTATTAGCAAAACAAAAAATGTAAAGCATAATGGAAAATTCTATTATGCCATGTATGTGGATGGACAGCTGCAATTAGCAGAATAATTAGAATCTAATAATAAAACCCATGAAGAAATTCCTCCTAACAGTATTGGGCATAGCCATTTATGTTTTAGTAGGATGGCTTATTAAGGACATTGTATTTGCCAACTATGCAAACCCTCTTGATACCCCTGTTGTAAATATGATGAAGCACGAGGCATTGATTTATTGTATTCTCGCAGCGGGCTATGCATTTATTATACAATGTTTCATATATTCAAACGACAACAACGAGATTGGGATGTACTTACCTATTGGATTGTGCGTTGCTGCCTATTTCTTATTGACATCATTATCTATATCGACAGGACTCATCATTGTATTTAATATGCTCAATATAGCTGCAATAATTATCAGTTGCTACAAGGATAGGTGACACAATTTGAACGGAACTATATATTGGGAAATCTCGCCAAATACGTCACTCTTATAATTATGAAGAATTGTTTATTATCAATATTCACACTATTGCTTGTTTCGTGCAGCACTCCCTAGTCACAACAAACTTATGATGAAATGCTGAATGACGTTGTGCAGAAATAAGGAAACGACAGGCGACGATAGCGTGTTGAAAGCCTTTGTGCGGAAAACGCAAACCGATTCTGTTGCTCGGAAATATTCCAATCCAGCAATGAAAGAGGAGCTGATGCTTGACTTGATTTTCGAATATTTGCAGGCTGGACAAACTGACAACGCACAGCTGCTATATGATAATATGCTGGAACACGCAGAACAGAAATATGGAAAGGTCAGCCAAATGACAGCAATGACCTATAAGGGAAAAGCGCATTTATACGAACGTGTTGGATATTTGGACAAGGCTGCAAAAATCGGCCGAAGTGTTTGAGAAACTGCCAAAGAATGGCTGCAACCAATAAGGAGTTTATAAGAAGATGGACAGAAAACGATTAAAAAGATGAAAAACTACTTACTCCCCATCTTCACCTTACTGTTTGTGGGGTGTGGGAATCGGATACAGCAAACAAGCAATGATGAAATACTGAATGAAGATTTAAACAGGACAAACACACAATATACATTAGATTCTATATTGCATATATGTACAGAGAAAGCCCAAATATATTATGAAAACTATCATCATCCACTTAATTTAGCAATTGCATATTATGACGATGAGTTTGTTGCTTTCGTAGATACACTGGAAAGAATATATCAACCATACAAAGAACGAATAACGTCAACCATTGTTGAATTGCCTGTGGAAGATGGGGCTTATGATTCTAATTTGTCTTTGGAATTTGCACAAGATACACTTTGGCTAAATGCGTCTGCATTTTTTTTAGAACATAGGGCTATTAGTTGCTATGACATCGGAGTCTGCGATAAATATTATTATGTAAAACTACGACGGTTAATTGATAAATACTATTGTTATCTATTAAAGGCTGCAAATTCGAATGTTCGAACTTCATTGCCTAAAATTCATAAACAATGGTTGGATTTACTTGCAGGAGATATTGAAATGAGTGCTCGGTTAGATAAATACAAATGGATTACACTGCAAAATATCTTTGATATGATGAAACAGCGACTCCTCTTTTATTATCATTGCACTCAATCGAATACAGCAGACGATTATTTATAATGCTGGAAACTAAAATAGGGTGATATATTTTTCACAAAGATTTTACTAACATTGACCATGAAGAACTACATACTGATACTTGTATTATTGATTACAGGATGCGGAAATCGACATTCCCAGCAAGTATCTACTACACAATCTATTGAAATAAGAACAACCGATTCCACAGCAGAGCAAATTGCAGAAGAAACCGATATTGAGACTTTACCAGATTCCACGAGCAATGTTTCAAAAGGATTGAATGATATTCGTTTCGGAAACTGGACAGAAAAAGATTGGTTCGACAATGATTATTTTCGTACTTTACGCACATACATTGATGCGTGTTACAAAGGAGAAATTAAAGATGAAGTTTTAGAGCCCTATAAATTTGCGTTAAAGGGGAAATTTGCAATATTTAACGCTGGGCCATTCATTGGTGGTGGCATGTTTATTTATTTCGTTTTTTTGGATACTCCGAACAAAATTTTTAATGCTTGGATTTATAGTTGCGTAACTGAAGAAAATATCGTTGTAGATTATCAAGTGAGAGCCGTAGATATAAGCGAAGAAGAGGCTGAACTTACGAAAGAGGGGATTTTGTCCATAATAAAGGAGCATCCCGAGAATAAATTATGGTAAAGAATTCGTAAATACGGACCGACTTGTTCAGAGTGGCCTCATATAGATCCTTTGGAAAAGTTGGTCCGATAATACTCACAATATATAAGACAATGAAAAACAGATTGATAATCTTATTCGCCTTGCTGTTTATTGCATGTGGCACCTCTCGTTCACAACAAACCTATGATGAAATGCTGAACGATGTCGTACAGAATTTCAATGTAGGAACAGTAGGCGGTGACAGTGTACTGAATGTCTTTGTGCAAAAAGCCCAAGCAAATTCCGTTGCTCGGAAATATTCCAATCCAGCAATGAAAGAGGAAATGATGTTTGACCTGATTTCCGAATATTTGCAGGCTGGACAAACTGACAACGCACAGCAACTATATGACAATATGCTGGAATACACAGAACAGAAATATGGAAAGATCTGCCCCATGAAAGCGATGGTCTATGCTGAGTATTTACAACCGATTATTACTCAATATTTTATAGATAATAAGTCCGAAATATGGTCATTGTCTTTAATTGTACATTCTAAAGGGTGAAGATTTAACGCTTTTATTGATTATTAACTCAAAAAGGACATCAACTTGGGTCGTTTCTTCTCTTTTCCTTGCAATTCGTTTCCGATATTCCACTTCTGTTTTAACTCATTGTTTAAGCTGATAACATCAATAACAAAGGTAACATTTTTATTCAAAATTTCTTTCAAGTGCTACAAAGGTAAATTAGTTACGAGCATCGAGCGGAGAAAAAAAAGGAGAATCTTTCGGCGTATTTCCGTCAGGTTCTCCCTTTTTAGTAAAGTAATTCTCTAAATCTGAATCTTATAAACGATTCTTTTCACTTTGACCGGCACCCCTTCCTTTATATTTGCTCATCGTAGAGTTAAATGCATAACGTATGGTGAGCCGAACAGCCTGTGAATCACTATAGTTCCATTTGACAAGTTTCATTTGAGTTCCATAGGTTATCATTGAATTACGGGCTGTTTTGAATATATCTGTTGCACTAAGCTGGAAGAACCAGTTCCCAATCGTTTTGGTTACACCCAAATTCATTTGCCAAGACGGTTTTAGTGTAACCACATCCATATCTCCCGATGTATGATATAACATATCACCTGTAATAGTGAAACCTTTTCCTACAGATATGCTGTTATAGAAATTGATAAACAACAATGGATTGTTCATTCGCAGTTCTGTCCCCATAAATGGTATTTTAAGGTCTTGTCCCATCAGATTAAATTGGAGACGAGGTGACCAAATTGAGATTTTAGGGGATAGAGATACCATCGCTGTATATTTTGAGATATGATCATAATTCATATAAGTCATCAGATTTATAGGTTCTCCTTCTTTATATGCTTCAACAATACCGACTATAGCATCTTTTACATATTGATAACTTGCTGAAAAGAAAACCCATTTGTAAATACCGGCTAATGAAACATCGTGATTCATTTCCGGTTTCAATAGAGGATTCCCCGTCTCATAGGTAAAACGGTCATCATATTGTATATTGCTGCTTAATTGACTATACAGCGGACGCTTTGTCTTGGCTGTATATGATAGAGTAAACTTAGCTTTTTTAATAGGAAACGTAAAGTCTATATTGGGAAACAGACGGTCATATTTTCGGCTTTGCTCTGATATCAAGAGCCCATTCTCATAGTAATCGGATATAGTATGCTCATATCTTAATCCCCCTGAAAGTTCATAGATTCCTAAAGGGAAAGTGGCACTTATGAAACCAGCAATATTATGTTCCTTGATATTGTCATCTGCATCTGGCAAAAAATCATTATAGTTATCATATCGGTCAGTTCTGTTTGTATAAGTGTACTCATAACCGGCCTCAAGTGTATTTTTGCCAAAGCTGTATTCCAGGACGGATTTGGAGGCAAACATTGAACTGTTGATGTGATTCAGGCTGCTTATTGTCGATTCTCCTTCCGATAAACTGATTTCATCTATTTCCTGTTCAGCTTTATTACGGCTTGAATAATAGTCGTTATTTACAGTAAGAGTCCAATCACCATATTTGCCTATATAATACATGTTCAATATGTTTGTCGGCATATTCTTTCTTTTCCAGTATGTATAATAATCTATTTTATCATCAAGGGTACCATTTAATTCGATTGTTTCATTTGTGGTCCAGTTTGAATGATTATAAGGTGTACCTCGAAATTCATATTTTGCTCCCAATACATTCTTAGGGTTAATTTGCCAGTTGAGACCTAAATTGGCATTATAAGTTGTGCTGACAGGCAATATGATAATGTCAGAATTCAGATCATACAGATTATTTCCAGTATTTATCATGGTGACATTTTTCTGCTGCTGATATCGTCTTGAATGGTCAAAAGCAAAGGCTCCGAATATGTCAAGATTGTTCTTCCTGAAATTGAGAGAAAGGTTGTCTGAATTAGACCAGGAGTGAGCAGCCCGGACTACACCTTGTATTGAACCGCTTAATCCGTCTCCTTGTTTCTTGATAGTGCGAACTAATAACACCGATCTTACTTCTGCACCATATTTTGCACCGGGATTACTGATTACTTCCACACTTGCAATATCTTTTGACGACATTCTATATAATTCGTTGTTGTCCGTCAGTTTTCTCCCATTAACATATATTATTGGTGTCCCTTTGCCAAAAACAGTAAATTTGTCATCTTCACGCATAACGCCCGGAAGTTGTCCAATCACATCCATTGCATTCCCGAGCAGGCTCAAAACAGACCCATTTACAGTTGTGATTATGCCACCTTTAGTCAAATGTTGAGGAGGTCGTTGTGCCGTTACTGTAACTTCGTCCAGCAGGATATTGTCTGAAACAAGCACAAGTGTTCCAATATCGTTTTTCTCATTCAGTGCTTTTATGATTGTCTTGTATCCGAGAGCGGATATTTGTAGAAGCTTTGCTTTTGAACAATCGGTTAAAAAATCAAATTTACCGCTTACGTCTGTTATTGTTCCAGCGATATATACGGAATCAGTACCCATCAAAATAACATTTGCAAACTCTACGGGATTTTGATTCTCGTCACATACCACACCTTTGATTTGCGCCTTGACGGTAAATGGCACAATCATTAAAACGAAAATGAATAAGAGATTTCTTTTCATACTTGCTTGCATTTTTTTACTCAATGCAAAAGTATGATTTTAGTTATAGGGGCTTTAGAACTATGCATTGCAGATTTGTTGCAATGTGCGTTTCAGTGTTTCACTTTTGTTTCAATGTTTGTATATTATGATGTATATCAACTTGTTATCTGCCGAATATAAATTGATACATCTGTTGGTCAAGCTTTTCTTTAAGTCTGCTTTTTCGGGTTCTGATGGCGTTTTCCGAAGCTCCCATGCACTTGGAAATCGTTGTATTATTTATTTTCAGAAGACAAAAGAGACATAGTGTCAGATCATCCAGATTGACTCCATTGCCTGCCGCTTTTATATCGATTATCATGTCTGTGAATTCTTCGAATAACTGTTTCCTGAGTTTGTCCCTTTCTGCAGGCGGAAGAAAAGAACCATTGGAATGCTTGTCATTCCCTTCCAATATTTGAAGTTTCTTCATCCATCCATTCCGAATGAAATTGTCTCTGCAAATATCAGCTCTTTTCTTCCAAATCTTAGTCAATTCAGAATTTTGGTCATTTTCAGAATCGATAGATTGTAATTCTATCTGATTGACACGAATCTGATCCAGTTCTTTTCTTATTTTGATATATCGTTTCTTGTTATTTCTGTCGTATAGAAAGAACAATATTATACCAAAGAATACGATTGATAATATGATAACAATCTTTCTTTGGGTTCTTAGTTGAGATTTATGAATGTGTTTCTGCAATAGTAAGTTGTTGCTTGAAATCTCACTATTCAGAGCTTCTTTTCTTGAAATGACTTGTGAAATTGAATCGTTCCTTGAAATTCCTTCACTTGCAGAAACTTCTTCACCCAAGGTGTATTTTACACACGCATTGAGTATTCTGAGGCTGTTGTATGTATTGATTGAATACTTGTCAGGGGCGCTACTATATAACGAATCAGCTTTGTCAAAAAAATATTTTGCAATGCCTGTATGCCTATTGTTTAGATTGAGAAAACCTAAAGTAATCAACCTGCCCAAACTATTTTCAGGTAATTCCGTTAAATAGCTTTTAGCTTTTTCGTAATTTACGCCTGGTGTATTTGCATAATTCAGCACATAAGTTGTATAATTAGATTCTCCTTTATTTTGTTGTGAAAAATCAATGGCACGGGAGATATAAACCAATGCGGAGTCATTTTCATTGATGAAGCCATAGCAGGCTCCAATTTGATGCAGAGCATAGGCCTTTTGTTGTTCTGTCTCCGCATAAGTTAATGCTTTCCTTGCATATACTATTGCTTTATTGTAATCTTTATCAGCAGATGGTTCACAATAAATATCTGCCAGTTTCATATTCAAAGAATATAGCTGGGTTTTATTTCTCTCACCTATCATGTTGATTGACTGCTGCAAATAATAAAACATTGAATCCTGTTGTCCACGCCACATAGACTGATAGGCTTTGAGCTGATAGGCTTTGAATAGCTCTATGCTGTCACAATTTTGCTTGAAATATGATACACTGTTGTCCAATAGGCTATCAGAGGCAAAGGCTTTGCTTTGTTGAAGTTTTGCCGTAGCAAGCAATATTCCGCATCGTGCTCTTTGTTGCTGGGTCAATTTTGAATATGGATATAATGTTTCCAGTATCGTTTGGGCTGAATCGGGATGCTTAACGGCCATTAATTCTGCCGTATCCAAGATTCCATCTTTTTGTGTGGAATTGTTACATGCACATAAAGCTACTGCTAATATAATGATATATAGTATATTTCTCATATTTGTACCTTTTGATGCAAAAGTATATATTTCTTTTAAGAAACCGTTAAGGAAAAAAGAAAGATTACATCAAACAGAATGTTGGTTCATACTCTGTCTCTTATACACATCTGACG
>ERZ1026929.448-NODE-448-length-21292-cov-7.656072_pt1 | contig 21292 bp, 10 predicted proteins | sample MGYA00519463_ERZ1026929 | MGnify/ENA primary metagenome ERZ1026929 (study PRJEB26926, sample SAMN06164829) | human gut metagenome | biome: ENVO:00009003; feature: ENVO:2100002; material: ENVO:00002003 | host: Homo sapiens | place: USA | collected 2012 ... | reverse complement strand
CTCGTGGGCTCGGAGATGTGTATAAGAGACAGATATTTATCAGTTAATAGTCATCTGAAAACCAACATTAAATGTTCTTTGAGTAGGATAGGACATACCGGAGCCACCTCCCATTTCTGGATCCCATAATTTGAATTTAGAGAATGTTAGCAGGTTGTTGCCGCTGACATAAATTCTCATATTCTTGAAATTATATCCTATTTCCGCATTCTTGAGCTTTAAAAAAGCGGCGTTTCTCAGCCAGAATGTTGAATTCTGGTTATTATTTGTGTTATATGCCGTCGTGAGTCTGGGGTATGACGCATTGGGATTAGGATTATCTGTTGTCCAGCATCCATCTGCTACGTAATCTAATATGCCTCTTTTGGCGGTATTGTTATCGTTGGTGAAAGGATGGAATCCGCTCATCATTAATGATACGCGTCCGGTTCCCTGAAAGAATAAAGAGAAGTCCAGATTCTTGTATTTAATGGAAGGGCCGAAACCATATACAATTTCCGGTACACTGGGATAACCTAAGGCAACTTTGTCATATTCATTGATTGCATTGTCCGTACCTCCTAATGCATTCGGAATATCTTTGTACTTAATATCACCGGGCATTAGCGGCAGATTGGCAAATTGTTGCGGCAAACTATTGTTAATCATATTTTCGTCGGTAAATAATCCGTCCGCTACATATCCGAAGATTGTATTGAGTGAATGGCCGACTTTCAGACGGTTAGGATATAAACTGAATTCCGGCTCATCCATTTCAAGTATTTTATTATGAGCAAAGGTGAACGTTCCCTTGAAAGAGACAAACAAGTCTTTGTTAATCTGGTTGTTGTAGTCTACACTGGTATCTATTCCCCAGTTACGCATCTTTCCGAGATTTCCTTGAACTGTAACATTACCAAGTCCCATGAGTGTCGGAATTGTTCCACGATCCATAAAGATTTCCTTTCTCACTTCTTTGAAAATGTCGGCAGAGAAACTGAATCCTTTCAATATTCTCACATCAATACCGGCATTCCATTTCTCACCAACCTCCCATGTCAGGTTCGGATTGGCATATCTTTTCCATACAGGACCGGAGTTGGTGTGTGTCTGGTTACCGGTCCCGGTTGTGAATCCGGCTCCGGAGTTAGTAAGGTTCTCAAGGAACGTAAAACGTCCGGCTCCTGTCTGGTCATTACCGACAAGCCCCCACGATGCTCTTATTTTAAATTGCGGGATGATGTTTCTGAGCGGTTCCCAGAATTTCTCTTCAGACAGATTGTATCCGATTGCTACTGAAGGGAAGAAACCGAACTTTTTATTCTTCGGGAAATTTTCAGAACCATTGTAGCCAAAGTTGAACTCGGCTAAGTATCTGCCGGCAAATCCGTAAGATAAACGTCCTGCTATACCTTGTTTCCTTCTAGGTAAGGATGTCAGCAAGTCCGAAGGGTTGTTAACGTCATTCTGTTCTTGATTATATAGGAACATGACATTGACTTTGTGCACGTCATTGAATGTTCTGTTATAATCCAGGCTGGCTTGTAGATATAATCTACGGTTACCGCTATTGGAACCTCCGGTTTTAAGCTCGGTACTTTGTTCGTTGCCGATGATGTTTAAGTCGTATGTATCTTCTTGTGGATTATACATGGAAGTCTCATATTGGTTGACGTTGCAATAACGATACACTTTAGAATATGAATAGTTGTAATATGAAACAATAGCATTCAGTTTCAGTCCTTTCATAATCATCTTCAAGTCCTGATTAAAACGCAGGTTGGCTGTTACACTTGTAGAGTACGTGGAACTGTAACCGGATACAAAATCGGCGACAGGATTGACATAACTTCCGTTCGGAGCACCAGATCTTCCTCCCCAACGGATGTGAGTGTCATCTTCCTGGCCGGGGAAACGGATCGGAAAGTCTACCGGATTTGCATTGAGTGCACTTGAGAATACGCTTCCGGCACTACTATAAGGCCCGCTCCAGTCTCGTACCGACACATTTAGTCCTAGCGATATTTTAGTTGTATTGGTTGCCTTGATATTCAGATTATTGACAAAATCATAGTTGTAGACATTGATATTGTTGTTGAAGGAGTAGAAGTCTTTACTGAGTGATTTAAGATTACCGTCGCTGTGCTTGACGCTTGCACTCATAAAATAATCTACCCGGCTGCTTCCGCCACGGATATTAAAGTTGAACCGTTCGGCAAAAGTGTTTTTCTTGAACATCTCGTTGTACCAATCGATGTTGGGATACATATAAGGATTGACACCGTCTATTGTAGCATTAATCTTTTCGTCCGAATAGATATCGGTAGTCTCGGGAGTACGTGTCTGTGCCTCATTGTATAATCTCATATAAGTGATACCGTCTACCATTTTAGGAACATTTGTCAACTGTGATATAGCCCCTTCCACTCTAAAGTTAATGATCGGCTTTTTCAGATTTTCCCCATTCTTTGTCGTGACTACCATCACTCCGTTAGCTCCTCTTGTTCCATAGAGTGCTGTTGCCGTTGCATCTTTTAGTATTGAGAAGCTTTCAATTACTTCAGGATCGAGATTGTTCAGTTGGGTTGCGTCAATTTCCACACCGTCCAGGATGATGAGAGGATCAGTTGCGCCACTGAATGTAGAAGCACCACGAATCCAGAAACTGGCGCCGTCTGCTCCCGGTTCGCCACTTCGTTGTACGGCGATAACTCCTGATAAACGTCCCGCAAAAGAAGAAGATAAACGTGAGGAAGGCACTCTTAGCTGTTCCGGGCGTATCTGTTGGATAGCTCCGACAAGACTTTCCTTTTTCTGCCCGATACCAAAGGCTGTGACTACAACCTCATCCAATGCCTTAGTGTCTTCTTCCAGTTGGATGTTGAGTATACTCTTCTTTCCGACTTTCACTTCTTGGGTGATATATCCCATAAATGAGACTATCAGGACCGGATTTTCTTCCTCAAGTTCAAGTTTGTAGAAACCTTCAATGTCCGTCAGAGCACCTGTCGTGCTGTCTTTAATTTTAATAGTTGCCCCGGTGATCGGTTGCTCGTCCTTATCCAATACAAATCCTTGTATTGTTTTTCTTTTAGAACTTTGCGGTTGAACTTTCTTTTGAGCTACTTTTTTGAGTGTAATCTGCCTGTTGTCTATTGTATATTCTACCGACATACCTTTAAATAGTTTGTCGAGTACCGGACGAATTGGTTGGTTCGTTACTTTAATAGATACCTTGCGGTTGGGATTAATGGTTTCTCCGTAATAGACGAAGATAAATTCGCTATTTTTCTCAATATGGCTCAGTACTTGTTTTAGAGGTACATTCTCGAAACTGAATGTGAATGTTTTTTCCTCTACATAGTTAGAGACGTCTTCTGCATAGACAGATAAGAAAGATGATAAAAGAATTGCCAATACAAACAGGAATTTGTATCTTTTAACACTCCTGCTTGTAGTAAATTTACAGTTTTCCATAATTTTGTAATTTTAAGAACGCTACTTAATGTTGATAGGTAATGTTTTTAGCTAATCCGAATAATACTACGAATATTATTCGGATTTTTCGTGTGTTTTCATATCATAGGCATATTCGATGTTTTTAAGATTAATAATTAGTTTTCTTTTCTCATGTGGACATAATATATATTATTCTTTTCTTCTATGGTAACAGGTGCCGTTATGGCAATAGTTGACAATACTTTCTGTAACCCTTCATTCAAATCAAGTTTCCCGTGCATCGGCATTGTTTCTATACCTGTATCATAAATAATTTCTTTTCCGTAATAGCGGTGTAACTGCTCTAATACTATACTTAGTGCCTGATTATTCAATGTCAGAATGCCGTCAATCCAGCTGATATAATCGAGCGCATTGACTTTTTTCTTGTCAGTATATGTTCCTTCATTCAGAGCAATCAGCTCATTAGGCATCAGCGTATAATTCTGTTCCTTTTTGTCTTTTACCTCCACCTTTCCCCGTACTAATACGACTTCGGCTTTAGTATCTTCTTTATAAGCTTTTACGTTGAAGGCAGTACCCAGCACATTTACAGTAAAGAGCGATGTCTTTACTATAAAGGGGATGTTACTTTCCTTATGAGTCACATCTATGAATATTTCTCCTTCGACGAATATTTCCCGGTATTCCTTTTTGAACTTTTGGGGATAAACAACCTTCGTTCCGGAATTAATATCCAGTTGAGAGCCATCAGACAATTGTAATTTGATATGTTTCCCCATTGGTACAATAATCTGGTTCATGGGATGTTCTTCTTCTCCTTCCCCGGTACTCTGTCGGGTCGCGATTTTCTTCTCGTCGATTAATAAAGAACCGTCTTGTGCATAAGCCACGGTAGCTTTTTCATCTACTTTTATCTTTGTTCCGGTAGCCGTAATCAGCTCAATATGTTTCTCCGGAGTATTTGCAGCAGATACAAACTCTTGAACATCTGCCGAATGAATCGTATCATAAGCTTGATTATTCAGCCAGAATACAAACAGGAGAGAAGCAGCAGCAACAGCTGTCACCGGTATAAGCCAGCGATAGACGGGAATATGCTTCTTCTTGTCTATTTGCTCACTGATTTTGCTCCATACCTCGTCTTCTGCTTCTTGGGAAGCGGAACTTTCTCTCTTTCGAAGGTAGTGGAACAACCGTTCGCTCATTTGTTCAATATTTCCTTTTTCTTCTTTCATCATTCGACTGTTCTGTTATTATAATGGGAAAAACGAATTTACTCCTCACTTTTATGGAAAAAAATTATTTATTTTCAAATAAACGTCGTAATTTGACAATAGCTCTCCCTATCAGGTTCATGGATGAGTGCACTGTAATACCTAGTATTTCGGCAACTTCCTCCCATGTAAGTTCTTTGATATAGTACAAATAAACGGCATGACGCTGATTGGCGGATAATTTCCGGTAGGCCTCCTTTAGCAATTTGCTTCTTTCCAGATAAGTATCGTCGTGTGCAAAGAGTCCTTCCAGTTCATCATCTGTCAATGGAATCTCAAACTCTGCATTTTCTAACTGGTACGTCTCTTTCATCGAGGACATCTTATATACGAGATTGTTTCTAAGGGCTGTATATAAGTAAGATTTGACATGGTCTATGGGGCGGAATTTAGAGTTGTTGAATACGTTGACAAAGAGATCCTGAATACAATCTTTTATTAATTCTTCGTTTGTGGAGATTGTATGTCCATAATTCAACAGGTGCGGAAAGTAACGCCGGTACATTATTTCTAAAGCCAGCTTGTCTCCTTTGATTAGCAGAACCCATAATTCCGCATCCTCTTTAGTTTGATAATGCATTTTACTCTCCTTCATACACGTGTACTCTGTGTACTTTGTTATAATTGTACTAGAATGATTAACAACTGTTGTATTTTGTAGCAACATGTGGCAAAAGTATAAAAAATAAATTAAATTATATCGGAGAGCTAATGATGATTTCTGTTTACTATAAAAAGAAGACTAGTTTGAACGGATATTTATGTGATATGGATACTGCAAGAAAACATGGCCGGACTTTCTCCGCCTTGTGTGATTTGCAGTATCCATATTCTTTTTGTAATATAAGTAACTATTATAGTAATGGTCTTATTTGAAAACCGTCTTTACTGGACGTCCAATCCAAGATTGAGGCTGCTTCAGCCCTAGTATATAGGCAATCATTGCCGCAGTGTCATATTGCATCATACTTTCTTTGATTTCCATGCCTTTGCGGACATTCTTGCCGGAAATAATAAATGGAATCTCCATTTCCCTCAGTGTCTTGCCGCCATGCCCGGTTTCGATACCACCGTGGTCGGCCGTCATAATAATAATGGTGTCATCCCATATACCGGCTTTTTTAATAGCTTGCAGGATACGTTCCACATATCCATCCAGTTCTTTCAACATCTGATAGTAGGCCGGAGTGTCATGCCCTTTGGTATGTCCGGTGTGGTCGGGTTCTTCGAAGCAGATAGCCAGCAGTTCCGGTTTCTTTTCAATAATATACTTCTCTGCTGCTTCACATAAGGCAGTGGGAGCTTTGGCGTATCCCGGAGTCTGATATTGGTAACTCATGGCTAACGTATCTACCAGGTATTTGATTCCGGGCCATTCATACAAACAACCGATTTCGGCTTTAGGACGCTGTTCGCGCAAGACAGAAAAAATGGTAGGAGCGATCCCCCGTTCGTTGACCTCACGTGAAGGGATCTCCGGAGTTTTCGAGCCCCAGGTGGTGTATCCATGTAACTCTGTTCCCACTCCCATAAACATGGAAGCCCAGTTGATAGCACTCGAAGAAGGGAGTACGCTCCGGCTATGAAGTGTGTAACATCCGTTGGTCATCAGACTTTTGATAGCCGGGATATCCGCTTTAGGGACACTGTAAGCCCCCCAACCGTCCATACCGATTAAGATGACGTGCTTGGCTTTTTGTTTTGCAGCGTTTACGTTGACTGTCATTCCTGCCATTAACAGGCACACGAATAGTAAGACTTTTCTCATGGTGTTTTTTTTAGATTGTTATTGATTATAAATATATACTGTTGATTAATAGGGCCATACTAATCATTGATTTTATTTACGAGTCATTTCGATTCGTACGCCGTCCGCTTGTACAGCGTATAATTTGACATGATCCGGTGAAATAGTATTGGGAATTTCAAACTGGAAAGAAGTACCGAAATATTTCAGGTTATCATTCTCTTTTATTTCAAAAGCTACTGCCTGTTCTCCGTTTTGAACATTCACCTGATGTCCGGATATAGTATAAGTAATTTGCTTGGTGATTTTCATGTCCTCTGCAAATTGAGTGAAGTAACCAACATCCGGTGGAGTCGTATCGAGTCCGGGGTCACCTTTCTTTCTGTCTTCCAGATAGTAGAAAGCGTGTTTGGGAGCCGGAAACTGCTTCATAAATTCTTTCGTTTCCTTAATCATGGCGTCCGTGACAATGTAATTGTACGTACCGTATTGGTTGACCTTCATAGAGATCGGGACAAAGAACCCCCACCTTTCAAAGAAATCTGTCAGGTTCTCGTTAGCAGCCCGGCAAGCCATTCTGGCATACATCATTTGATTTTCTCCCGGGTCTTGGGTTGATACACGGTTTTCGCGCATCAATTTGAAAAGAGTAGGGAAGAATTGGGGATTATATCCGCAGCGATGATAGTAATTCCATAATTGCCAGTTCATGCGTGCATGCATTTCCGGGTCCTCTCCCTGATAGTCGGTTCCAAAGTCGCACCAGGCTTTATTTTCTACACATCTTCTGAATACCAATGTGGCTTTCTTGACGTTAGCCGCATATTCCGGTACAGCCAGTTCTGTCCCTCGGGAGCAGTTCTGACCGAACTTATAAATCGTGTAATTGGAGAATAAATTGTTGGAGGACTCTGTTGTGCTGGCCCAGTTAATGGCACCTTGATGTACATGACCGATCTCGTGTGCCGGTCCCCAGGAATTTCTGGAGGCCATAAGATAAGATTTGCGCAGGATATCCCCCAGAACGGTATATACAAATCCTATCCTGCCTTCCGAAGCCCACATATATCCGCCTTCGGGAGATATGGCAAAAATATGATTATTCATTTGTTTGGGGTGTACGTCTTCAATGCCCATCAATTCTTGTTGCCATTGGATCATATTGTCCCAAAGTTCGATAGACGACAGGATATCATACGGCACTGCTGCTTTCAGTTGCTTATGATGAAAATAGAGGATGATGGCGTTGCCGATGACACAGAAATATTTATAGTCGGCTTTGTCTATTAACTCCTTGTATTTCTCATTGGTCTGATGCTCTTTTAAGGAAAAAAATCCGCATACTTTACCTCCGCCTAACGGGATATGGATTTTAATCGGTTGTGCATCGGGGTTTTGTATGTTCGTATTGTACATTACAAACAACATACCTGTTTGCTTGGCTGTCAGTTTGTTGACTCCTTCCTTCAGGGGATAGATATCACCGTTGACAGAAGTTTGTGCATAACCTTTGCTTGTTTCTTCCCCGATATTCTGGATTGAAATACTTTGCCCGTGAGTGTCTCCTACCAGTACGACTACCTCATCTCCTTCGTTCACATAGATTCCTGTAGGATTGTCGAGATCTCCGTATTTCCTCGTCATCAGCTTATCCGCCCATTCGTCGGCGGAGCTGTAAGGACAATATTCCCGTATCCGGAATTCCTTTTCCCATTTATTATAACTATCGTCTTTTAATGCCGATGCCGTTTGTATGAAGAATTCGGGTAATGCTTCTATCTGCTCTTGCGTGACATCAGGTTTTATTTCGGAACAGGTAATATCTGTAAAGACAGTCAGCAACTGTTCTTCGAGAGTGTTTTTCTTGTTCTTTTTGAAGAACTGCATTTCATCACAACTGACATATCCGTTTTTCCCGCTATGAACCTCAAACTTTACTTTGGTGGCTTTTACCGGAGTTTTGAGTGAGGCAATGGAGGGAGAGTTGCGCATATTGAAGTCATAGCTTCCCTGATGCACGTATTCCGTGTTTTCTTTCGTCTGCGTATATACGTCAAATTTCCCGAATGTGCCGTTTCCTGAATTAGTGTGATAGATGAAATAATCAATATCCGTATTACCCTCGAAATAGTATTCCAGGATAACCGGGAAATCGGCCGATTGTCCCCATTTACTGTGGTAAGGTACTCCGCCGTCGGCAATAAATTTATCATCAAAGGAATGCTCGATGCTCCGGTCCGGGTCCGTTTCCTCTTCGCTCGCCTTACCGGCGTAGGGTTTTACCTGTATATCTTCTTCGATTACAATGTCACTGGCGGAATATTGGGTGACTGTAATGGTATAATGTTTAGTTGCAGAGGATACTTTAACGTTGGCGGTACGTCTGTTCGAACCGATATTGGCGTCTACTGATATTTTCAGACTGTTTTTGAATTGTGTGGCTCTGAGCCATTTATCAGTAACCTTCGCTTCCCAATTATCTACGTTTAAGTTTGTGGTGATAGAGATGCTGACGTTTGCTGCATCTTTACTGAAGTTCTGTATCAGATCCTCTGTCGCGATTTCAAAGATTTCCGTTATACTTTCTTCCGCGTTATCTTTACATCCGTATAGACACAACGATATAAAGAGGCAGATGAGGCTTAAACAATATCCGGAGTTTTTCATGGTAATGTTCTTTGGATTAAAATTAATATTACTGCTTATATTGTTGGCCCTATTTATCAAGCAGTGACATTACCATAATGGGAGAAGTCGGTTTTACTCCTCACTTTTTTAAAGAAATTTTTCGCAGGCAACCTGATTAACCTCTCGAGAAGGACAGGTTGCCTGCGAAATGGGAAGTTGTCTCTTATTCCGCAGTCAGCTCAATCACACGGCTGAAAGCCTGATTGGTAGTGAAAGCGTTGATACCTATTTTCATCAGATAGTCGCCGGAATAAGTTTTCTCGTTAGCGCCCAGATTCGACTTCTTATTCGGCATCAGGTTGATTTCTTTCACCTTATACCTCTTACTCGGATCCAATCCCTGAAGTTTCACCGGAAGCAGTTTCTCAGCATAGCGCGGATGAATGTCATAAGTATAAAGCACAGCCTTGTTCTTATCCGGTGCGGTGTACATCACGGACATGTGGTTGCCGTCATAAGGAGAGACCAGTCTGTATTGGTCGCCGTCCAGAATCACTTTCTTCAGACGTGTCCAGTTGGCAACTGCATTCTGGCAGTAAGTCAGTTCGTCCGCATTCAACTCTTTCAGTCCGAGGTCGAAGCCCAGTTTGCACATACTGGCTACATCGGTACGGAATTTTACGCTTGTCTTCTTGTTCCAGCTAGTCACGTGTGCAGACATCGCTTTGGAAGGGAAGATTTGTGAGAATCCCCATTGGATAAACAGACGTTCTATCGGGTCGGTATTGTCACTGCACCAGAATTCTGTGAAATATTTCAGGGCCTCGTAGTCGCAACGTGCGCCGCCACCGGAGCAGAGCATCATCGGTGTATTGGGATATTTCTCTTTCACACGTTTGAGTACATTGTATATGCCGCGTACATGGTCGATATAAAGTTGTCCCTGTTTGTTTTTCAGGTAGGGAGAATAGACGTTGGTGATCGGTGAGTTGCAGTCCCACTTGAAATAGGCAACTTCCGGATTCTCAGTCAGGATGTTGTCGACTACGCCGAACACAAAGTCCTGCACTTTCGGGTTGCTGAGGTCGAGAACCAGTTGGTTACGATAGTAATAAGTCTTGCGGTTCGGCAGGGTGATAGCCCAGTCGGGGTGCTTTTCAAAGAGTTCGCTTTTCGGGTTGACCATTTCCGGCTCAATCCAGATGCCGAACTTCACTCCGGCTTCTTTAGCGGATTTCACAAGAGCAGGGATACCGCCGGGCAGTTTGGATTTCATTGCTTCCCAATCGCCTAGTCCGGCATTGTCGCTGTTGCGCGGATGCTTGTTGCCAAACCAGCCGTCATCGAGCAGGAACATATCTACCCCAAGATGTTTGGCCTCTTTCATTAGTTCGGAAAGGAGTTGTTCGTCGAATTTGAAGTAAGTGTTTTCCCAGTTGTTCAGTAGGGAGAGGCGGTCACCTTGTCCGTCTTTCAGCTGATAGTTGCGAGCCCAGGCGTGAAGGTTGCGGCTGGCCTCGCCCGTTCCGTTATTGCTGAAAGTGAACATAAATTCGGGAGTCGTGAATACTTCGTTCGCTTTCAATTCATAATCAGATGCATAAGGGTTGATGGCAGGGATTACGCGCAGGTTACCAACGTTGTCTACTTCGAATGTAAACTGGAAGTTACCGGTCCAGCCGATCGTACCCAGCATCACGCGGCCTTGTGTTTCCTGTGCCGATTGTCCGAATCCCAGTTCGAAGAACGGATGTGTATGCATGGCGGCACGGCTGCCCAACTTGGTGTCGATTACTTTCTTTCCGAACTGTAACTGCTGGCTGCTCATTTGAGCTTCTTTGGCCCAGTCGCTGCTGAACTCGGTTAGGAAATACTTGGAGTCGGAGAAATAAAGCATTGTGGAAGCATAGCGCCACAGGGTGACGGGTTTCTTCTCGTTGTGCTTGATTTCGCTCCATGTCTTGATGACGTTTTCTTTCGGATAAGCGATGTAGTGCAGAGTTACCTCTACCGGATATTGGTCGTCTTTGAGGTTGATAATTGTCTCTGTTCCTCCTGTCACGGCCTTCTGCTCGGAAGATACATAGCGGAGAATCGTACTTGGATTTCCGTCGCTGTGAGTGATAGCCACAGCCGGTTCGAAATAGTCTTCGGCACCGGAACCCGGATAGACTTCCCAGCCGCGTGTAGAAACACTGCCGTCACTGCCACCTTTTACATAAGGCGAAAAGTGCTTGATATCTTGCTCATTTAGTAGTTTGTCACCCAGATAAGCCTGATAAAGTCGGCCGTTAGGGGCTACTTGAAGGATTAGGTCTGTGTTGTCCGTTGAGATTTGGATAACACTCTTTTCCTGGGCTTTCACTTGTACCAAGGTAAACAAAGCCATTAGTAGTAGAAATAGTTTCTTCATGTTGTTTTGAGTAATAATTATTGGGTATTAGTTAGTTTACAGGCATAAAAACGCTCAAAGATAATGATAATTTATGATGTACGGGCCAGATTTTGATGCTGACACTAAATTCTACGGTAAATAAGTCACCGTTAAACATAGCTTATACACCCGCTATACATCTGTTATCCGGTAGGTATTGTTCTGTCGGAATACCGATATTGTTAATTTGCCACGGCCGTGGAGAGTATTCGTCACACCCGTGGTAATATCTCGTCACGCCTGTGGAAAGAACTCTCCATGGCCGTGGCAGACTAACTAAAGCGGTGCTCCAACCTAACTATACCGGTATTCCAATCGAACTATACCGGCTTCTCTTCCCATAAAGTCCCACTTAACAAACCCTCCGACAAGCTGCTTGCCGGAAAGAGGGGAATGACATGGCAATTAAAGTGAGTACATCTACTGTTCAAAAAATAATCTTACTTACTTGCTTTTTTCGTTTGATTTTCATACTTTTAGCCTCCGTAAACCCTTTAAAAAATAATCCTATGGATAGCATTCTTTTCTGGCTGGTTCCGGTCGCTTCCGTGTTAGCCCTCTGCTTTGCTTATTACTTCCATAAGCAAATGATGAAGGAGAGTGAAGGTACTCCCCAAATGATAAAAATTGCCGCTGCTGTGCGCAAAGGCGCTATGTCTTACCTGAAACAGCAATACAAGATTGTAGGCTGGGTGTTTCTGGGGCTGGTCATTTTGTTTTCAATCATGGCCTACGGTTTCCACGTTCAGAATGCTTGGGTGCCTATCGCTTTCCTGACGGGTGGTTTCTTTTCCGGCCTTTCCGGTTTTCTGGGGATGAAAACGGCAACTTATGCATCAGCCCGTACAGCCAATGCGGCACGCGGTTCGCTGAATGCCGGATTGAGGATTGCCTTTCGGAGCGGTGCGGTAATGGGACTTGTCGTAGTCGGTCTCGGCCTGTTCGACATTTCTTTCTGGTATTTGTTGTTGAACGAAGTGATTCCTGCTGACGCACTGACACCGACTCATAAACTCTGTGTAATCACTACCACCATGCTTACTTTCGGTATGGGGGCCTCCACTCAGGCACTCTTCGCCCGTGTCGGCGGTGGTATCTATACGAAAGCTGCCGATGTGGGGGCCGACCTTGTAGGTAAGGTAGAGGCCGGAATCCCCGAAGACGACCCGCGCAACCCTGCCACTATTGCCGATAACGTAGGTGACAACGTGGGTGACGTGGCCGGCATGGGAGCCGACTTGTACGAATCTTATTGCGGTTCGATCCTGGCAACTGCCGCGCTTGGTGCTGCCGCCTTTATTCATTCTTCGGACACGGCTATGCAGTTCAAAGCGGTTATTGCTCCGATGTTGATCGCGGCTGTCGGGATTATCCTTTCTATTATAGGTATCTTCGCCGTCCGTACCAAAGAGAATGCGAAGATGAAAGATCTGCTTGGTTCGCTGGCGTTCGGTACAAACCTCAGTTCTGTACTTATCGTCGTTGCTACTTTCTTTATCCTGTGGCTTTTGCAGTTGCAGAACTGGGTTTGGATCTCCTGTGCGGTGGTCGTCGGCCTGCTTGTCGGCATTGTGATAGGCCGTTCTACTGAATATTATACTTCCCAATCCTATCGTCCTACTCAGAAGTTGAGTGAAAGCGGGAAGACGGGACCTGCTACGGTCATCATTTCCGGCATCGGTCTGGGAATGCTTTCTACGGCTATCCCCGTTATTGCAGTTGTGGTGGGTATCATTGCTTCTTATCTACTGGCTGCTGCCGGCGATTTTGCCAATATCGGTATGGGGTTGTACGGAATCGGCATTGCTGCCGTCGGTATGCTTTCTACGCTGGGAATCACTTTGGCAACGGACGCTTACGGCCCGATTGCGGATAACGCAGGCGGAAACGCAGAAATGTCCGGCTTGGGTGAAGAAGTTCGCAAACGTACCGATGCGCTCGATTCTCTCGGAAACACGACTGCCGCAACCGGAAAAGGTTTTGCGATTGGTTCTGCTGCCTTGACGGGATTGGCTTTGCTCGCTTCTTATATTGAAGAAATACGTATCGGACTGACTCGTCTCGGCAATATGGATCTGACTTTCTCGGACGGAAATACAATCAGTGTGGCAAATGCTACTTTCATTGACTTCATGAACTATTATGAAGTGAACCTGATGAATCCGAAGGTACTTTCGGGGATGTTTCTCGGCTCTATGATGGCTTTCCAGTTCTGCGGGCTGACCATGAATGCCGTGGGACGTGCGGCAGGACACATGGTGGACGAAGTGCGCCGCCAGTTCCGTGAAATAAAAGGTATCCTGACGGGAGAAGCCGAACCGGACTACGAACGTTGTGTGGAAATCTCTACGAAGGGGGCACAGCGCGAAATGGTGCTTCCTTCATTGATTGCTATCATTGCCCCGATCTTTACGGGACTTGTCTTCGGTGTTCCCGGTGTGCTTGGTTTGTTGATCGGTGGTTTGAGCAGCGGTTTCGTGCTCGCTATCTTTATGGCAAATGCCGGTGGTGCCTGGGATAATGCAAAGAAATATGTGGAAGAAGGCAATTTCGGAGGAAAAGGAAGTGAGGTTCATAAGGCAACGGTGGTGGGCGATACGGTGGGCGACCCGTTTAAAGATACCTCCGGTCCGAGCTTGAATATATTGATAAAGCTTATGAGCATGGTAGCCATTGTAATGGCAGGACTTACGGTTGCCTGGAGTCTGTTCTAAGGATTTTGTGTTAAAAAGATAAGAAAATGGAGACCGGAATCTAGGTCTCCTTTTTTATTTCATTTACCTTTGCAGAGATAAAAACGATAAAGATGCTATTACCTTATTTAAATGAGAATCTGATAGAAGCAGGATGCGATGAGGCAGGCCGCGGCTGTTTGGCGGGTTCTGTCTATGCTGCTGCCGTCATTCTTCCGAAAGATTTTAAGAATGAGTTACTGAATGACTCCAAGCAACTGACGGAGAAACAACGTTATGCCCTGCGTGAGGTAATAGAACGTGAAGCGATAGCATGGGCGGTGGGTATCGTTTCACCCGAAGAGATAGATGAGATAAATATCCTGCGTGCTTCTTTCCTGGCCATGCATCGTGCTGTCGATCAACTGTCCACCCGTCCCGAACACCTGCTCATTGACGGAAACCGGTTCAATAAATATCCCGGTATCCCGCATACCACGGTAATCAAAGGCGACGGAAAATACCTTTCGATAGCTGCTGCATCTATTCTGGCCAAAACGTATCGTGATGATTATATGAACCGTCTCCACGAAGAGTATCCCTATTATGACTGGAACCGTAATAAAGGGTATCCTACCAAAAAACACCGCGCCGCCATTGCCGAACATGGAACAACTCCTTATCATCGGATGACGTTCAATTTGTTGGGAGGTGAACAACTTTCTTTGGACTTTTAATTCCCGTTGTTCCTTTCTTAAATTATATTTTCTACATTTTTTTGCAGTATAAGCACGATTTTAGCCTGTTTAGTGCTTGAATTGTTCTGTTTAGGCTAAAAAAGTGTTGCTCCGTGCTTTTAATTGTTATTGAAATCCTATATATTTGCAAACAATAATAAGAATTAAAAAGTTTAAAATCATGGCAACGAACAAGCTACTAAGCTCTACTAAGCTCATTGGGGTATTTTTTATTATGTTAGTTTGTGCACTTCCTGCAAATGCACAGTTCTTGCGTACTTCTTATTTTATGGAAGGTACGCATTATCGTCAACAGCTGAATCCGGCTTTGACACCGACTAAAGGTTACTTCAATCTTCCGGTGGTTGGTGCAGTTAATGCAACCGTGGGGTCTACTTCATTAGGATATCAGGATATTATTGATATTATTGATGACGGAGATGATTTCTATACGAAACCGGATTTCATGAACCGGCTGAAAGATAACAATAAGTTGAATGTGAACTTTAGTACGGAAATCCTTTCTGCCGGTTGGTACAAAGGAAAGAACTTCTGGTCGTTCAACATTGGTCTTCGTACCGATATTGGTGCGAACTTGACTAAATCTATGTTTACTTTCCTGAATGAGATGGAGACTGTTGAAGAAAACTGGAGAAACAGTAACTATGATATCAGTGGTCAGCAATTGAATATCAATGCTTATACTGAAATTGGTTTAGGACTCTCGCGTCAGATTAACAGTCGTTTGACAGTCGGTGCCAGAGTGAAAGCTTTGTTGGGTATCGGTAATATGGAGTTAAAACTCAAAAATGTGGCAATGAGTGCTAATCTGCCCAGTGATGCAGAGATTGCAAAGTGGTCAGATGAAAATTATTGGAGTGGCTTAAGCCAACAAGAAGCTATTAAACAAGCTACTGAATTGAAAGCAAAATTTGATAATTACCATGCAAATTTGAATGTTGGTGCAGAATTGAAGAGTTCTTTCAAAGGTTTGGAATTACAAGAAGAAGAGGGTAAGGATTATGTAACAGACTTCGAATTTGATAGTGGCAAATTGGGTATCGCTGGTTACGGTTTTGGTATTGATTTGGGTGCTTCTTATAAAATATTGGATAATCTGACTGTATCTGCATCTATTCTTGACTTAGGTTTTATCTCTTGGTCAAAATCAAGTACGAAGATTGCGTCAGCCAATCCGGATCCTATTAATATTAAAGGAAGTACTTATGCAGCAATGGTCGATCCCGCTAATCCTGAAACATCTGTGGTGAATGCAGTAAAACAGTTGCAAGATGATACTCAAGGGTATATGGATCGTGTAACTAACGGTGATGTACTCGACTATGATATGTTGCAACTCGAAGTAGGTGATGCAAAAGAATCTCGTAAGTCCCGTCTGGCTTCTACATTGGTGTTGGGTGCAGAATACGGTTTCTTCAATAACAAATTAGCTGTTGGTGTATTGTCTACCACTCGTTTTGTACAACCTGACGCTCTTACAGAGTTGACATTCTCTGCAAATTATCGTCCGAAAAGCTGGTTTAACGTTGCACTTAGCTATTCTGCCATTCAGTCAGCAGGAAAATCTTTCGGTCTTGGTCTGAAATTAGGGCCGTTGTTCCTCGGAACCGACTATATGTTCTTAGGAAAGAACTCTAACACTGTTAATGGATTTGTTGGAGTTTCTATTCCGTTGGGTGGAAGAAAAAGTAAACAAGGATAAAAAATAATTTCTCTCTCTAAACATTCTCTTTTAATTAATTCTCTATAGAAGAAAAAACGTATTTCCTATTATTATTTATAGCTCGCTACTTTTGAATTATTCTAATAAGATATTCTGAGTAGTGAGCTTTTCTATTATTATTTAATATTTGTCGTCTATTCATGGCAATACTCATAAAAAGAATTATGAAGTGGCAAGGCTTTTATACTTTTGGGGCTATTAACTTTCAGAACTGAATATATTCTATATCTTTGTACAAAACATCTATTGAAAGAATAATATCCTAGACATGACAAAGAACCCTTTAATCTTATTCATAATACTGATTATGGCAGCGTCTGGTGCACTTGCTCAAGATCAGCGATTATTCAAGAACCTGACTGTTAGCGACGGATTACCTCATAGTGAGATAACATCTATTATACAAGATAAGACAGGTTTTTTATGGCTTGGTACTCTCAATGGACTAACCCGGTACGATGGTAATTCAATGAAAACATATATCCGAGATAACTCATCCAACTCATTGAGTAATATTCGTATCATCTCACTATACCACGACAGTGATTCTCTATTATTCATAGGAACGGAAGGAGGAGGGTTAAATGTTTTCAATCTTTATAAAGAAAGTTTTGAGAATACCGCTATCTTGAAAGTTGAAAGTGAGTTGTCTTCTCAAATCGTTTATGCTATCCGAAAGGGAATAAATGAGAAAATATGGGTTGGCACGGATACCGGACTTTGGGTATTGCAAAAACAAGGAACCTCTTTTTCTTATCAGGAGTATATACCTAATATTCCAATGGTTACTGATATAAAAGAGGTTGATCAGGATATTTTATGGGTTACATCTAATACTGGGGTTTATGAGATAAACAAACACACAAGACAGGCTAGACTACTTTTTGATCATCATTGGGCGTGTATGCAGGACTTGTCACTTGATGCAACTCTTATTGGCGGAGCAGATGGACTTTTTTTGTATACACGTGGAGGGGGGTGGAGAAAGATACTTGATGTAAATATTGCTACGATCTGCATTACAAGCAATCACGAGATATGGATTGGTACCATGAACGATGGTCTATTTAAGTTTAGTCATGACTTGAAGTTGTTGGCAACCTACCAATATGGCCATATATGGCAAAGTAAAGGACTAAGCAATAATCATATACGTGCGTTCTGTGAAGATTTCTCAGGTAACTTATGGATTGGTACACGAAATGGCATGAGCAAGTTGACACTTGGAGGAAAAGAGTTTGAAGTTTATAATAGTATTCTTGATGAGAATCTACGTGAAGGGCAGACGGTTAGAAACAAGACTGCAACCTTTTTTGAAGATGAAGACGGACGTTTGTGGATTGGTTCTCAAGCTACTGATTTGAGGATTCTTGACAGAAAAACGCAGAAACTGCAAACTATTGACGCCCGAAGAGCACCTGAACTGGCAAATGAAACAATCTCAGCATTCTTCCTCGACCGAAAAGGAAATCTATGGATCGGTACATGGGATAATCTTTTTATATTATCTAAAATAGAGAGAGATAAAATAGATAGTAATGCGCCGTTGAAACTTACTTCTATGCTTCGTAAGCATCATATTTCTCCAATGACAATTTTTAAGATCATAGAAGATAAAGACGGAGAACTATGGATGAGTACAACTCGGGGAATATATAGGTATATACCGTCGGCAGAAGATTATTATAATGGCACTTTTCTGAATTACAGTAATACTGCCACCAGTAATAATGTATTGACCAACAACTTCATGACAGATATTTTTGTAGACCAGGTATCGGCTGGGGCTAATAAAATAATCTGGGCCGGGACTAGTAACGGACTTAATAAGCTGCTTTTTACCAAAGAAGGGATGAAGGTACTCCATATTAAGAATGATACGACTTCTACCGGCTTGAAAGGTGAATTTATTTCTGTCATTCATCAAGATAGTAATTCAGATTTATGGATAATTGGAATTGATGGCTGGATGAATAAACTGATAGACAATAGATATAATGATGAATATCCCCAATTTAATAGTCTTAATATCAATGAAAATGGGACATTCAATACTACCGAATCATTGCAAGAAGATGGGTATGGAAATTTTTGGATGGGAGGAGTGCGTCTTGTACGCTTTGACCCTAAATTAGTTGCGTTCCGTTATTTTGATGAGCAGGACGGTTTGCAGAGTAATTCATTTAAAATATGGTCTTCCTATAAACTTCGTTCAGGCGAATTAGTATTTGGCGGAATCAACGGCTTTACGATTTTTGCTCCCCAGAATTTTAAAGATAATAAGATTGTTCCCAAAGTTGCCTTGACAGACTTTATGATCTTTGATAAGGAAGTCAAGCCGCTTCAGCCTTATGATGGACGTATAATTTTGAGGCAATCACTGAACATGACAAAAAAGATTACGTTGCCTTATGATATGAATAGTATTAGTATTTCATTTGTTGCCTTGCACTTTGTTTCTCCTTCAAAGAATAATTACCGTTATATGTTGGAAGGAGAGGATAAGGGCTGGCGGTATGCACAAGGAAATAAAAACCGGGCAATTTATACTAACCTGAAACCCGGAACTTATACTTTTAAAGTATATGGAAGTAATTGTGATAATCTATGGACTGATTATCCGCGAACCATTGAGATTGTAGTAACTCCTCCTTTCTGGCAAACTAATGCCGCATACTTTATCTATTTTTGTCTTTTGGTTATTGCTCTGTTGCTTTTCAGGCGAAACCTGATTATGACGGAAAAAAGAAAAAATGCACTTATAATGGAACATCACATGAGGGAGGAGGAAAATAAGATACATCAGATGAAATTGAAGTTCTTTACGGATGTGTCACATGAGTTGAAGACTCCGTTGGCTCTTATTTACTCGCCTATTGAAGAATTGATCAACGAACCGGGATTAGAACCTCTTGTCGCACGGAAATTGATGTTTGTGCGGCGTAATATTGGGCGGTTGCTCAATCTGGTCGAGCAGATTATGGATTTCAGAAAGTTTGATAATAACATGATGCAATTGGCTATTACAAGAGAAAATCTAATTGGTTTGTGCCGTTCCGTAATGTGTTATTTTGAGGATGAGGCAGAACGGAGAAGCATACGTTTCATTTTCCATTCGAACAAGGAGAACATTGAAGTCTGGATTGATAAAGAAAAAATCGAGAAGGTGCTGATGAATATAATTAGCAATGCTTTCAAATATACTAAAAACGGGGGAGAGATTTCTATTGATTGTAGGGAGAAAGATAATAGGGTTATTTTGCATATCTGCGATAATGGCTTGGGAATAAAGACAGATGATGTAAATCATATATTCGAACGATATTATCAAGGAGAAAATTCGACACAGGGTGGCACCGGAATAGGACTGGCCTTGGCTAAAGCGGTTATTGACCAGCACAAGGGGCGTATTTGGGTAGAGTCAACTTATACAAAAGGTACAGACTTCTATGTGGAATTATTATTGGGAAAGGATCATTTTGATAATGATAAAGTAAAAATCCAGCCGAAATCTATCACTGTAACAACTTCGAAAACAACAGAAATGTCTGAACTTGGTGAACATATTTCTTTAGACTTGTTGTCGGAAGACGAAAAACCGGTTGTATTAGTAGTAGATGATAATATAGAGATGTTAACCTATCTGGAAGAATCATTATCGAATTATTTTACGGTCATTACAGCTGTGAACGGCGAGTTAGCCTGGAAAATAGCTTTGAAAAAAGAAACGGACTTGATTATTAGTGATGTGATGATGCCGGTTATGGATGGTATCGAATTGTGTTCAAAAATAAAGAATGACATTCGCCTGTCACATATCCCTGTCATTCTTTTGACAGCGAAAGGGGAGGTGGAGCATAAAATAGAAGGATATGAGTCCGGAGCGGACGAGTATATCTCTAAACCATTCAACCTGAAGTTGTTGATGGTGCGGATTAATAATATCATCAGGCAACGTAATGAACTAAGAGTTGCATTTAGAAAACAGATAGTGGTTGAACCGACGAAATTAACGGTAACTACATTGGATGAGCAATTGTTGAAGAAATGTGTAGAACTTATTGAGGCTAATATTGCTGATCCTGATTTCAATGTAGACGAGTTGTGTAGAGGAGTGGGGCTTAGTCGGCCGGCGGTATATAAGAAGGTGAAATCGTTGACCGGTCTGTCGGTTGTTGAGTTTATACGCTCTATACGGTTGAAGCGAGCAGCACAATTATTGGCACAAGATAAATCGTCGATAAGTGACGTGATGTATCAGGTTGGATTTAATAATCGTTCTTATTTTAGCTTGCGATTTAAAGAAGAGTTTGGATGTAATCCTAATGAATATGAAGTAGAAGAATGAATAAAAGATAGGCAATATTTTTCTTCTCTAACCCTTCAATGAAATATTTTTTCCCTTTATATAGCTGTTTTTAAGGGGTGTAACGATTCATGTTAACATTGGAACGATTTGTTTTCGTACCCTAATGCCTAAAGCCCTACTTTTGTTCATGTGATTAAAAACAACATTGTTAACCCTCTAATGAATAAAGCCTATGATAGCCTTATAAAGAAATAACCATGAGCGTAAAACCTATAAACAGGTAATATTAGATCTGTCTCTTATACA
>ERZ1026929.392-NODE-392-length-23235-cov-22.086066_pt1 | contig 23235 bp, 20 predicted proteins | sample MGYA00519463_ERZ1026929 | MGnify/ENA primary metagenome ERZ1026929 (study PRJEB26926, sample SAMN06164829) | human gut metagenome | biome: ENVO:00009003; feature: ENVO:2100002; material: ENVO:00002003 | host: Homo sapiens | place: USA | collected 2012 ... | reverse complement strand
ACAACATTGACAAACAAAATTACGTAAAGGCCATGACAACAGCACGTGACACCCACAATCAGATTGAATATGCCAAGGAGACCGGACTTGAAGAAGGACTCGCGAAAGGGCGTGTAATAGGTCGTGCGGAGGGACTTGAAGAAGGACTCTCGAAAGGACGCGAGGAACGTAATCTGGAGGTAGCGATTAACTTTCTTCAGTTAGGAACACCATGCGAAATCGTGGCGAAGGCGACCGGATTGTCCGTGGAGGAGGTTGCTAAGCTAAAGGAAAGCCTCTGAGTACGCCAGCCTTGACAACATTGACAAACAAAATCACGTAAAGGCCATGACAACAGCACGTGACATCCACAATTAGAGATGAAGTGTGTACTGGAATAGACGAAAGCGAGGGCGCTGCGGAAGTGCAGGGTCCTCGCTTGGGTGTTATTGTTCTATGTCCGTTATATTAATTGCGGACTGTCTGAAAGGCAATTCAGGGAGTCTAGTGGGACTGGGCAACGCCGTCAATGACTAGTTTACCGGTGGTTCCAGGAACGAATCTGCCGTAGAGATTGCTGTGTTCAGGAGCGGTCTTGCCGGTCTGGGTTATGGTGTTTCCTGATTCGGTGATGTTATTGATAGACAACTCGCCAACATTTGCAGTACCGACTACTACACCTACTCGCCAACCACCATCGTCAGTGGATGTGAGAACGCAATTCTTTACTGAACAGTCAGAAATGGTGTGGTAAGTTGCAGGGTTACCGCCGGCATGGCCGATAATACCACCTACAGAACCTTTAGCTGAAATTGTACAGCCCTCTACTGAACATTTGGTAATATTGATATATGTGTTAACCGGTCCATCATCAGGGTTATTATAGCCTGATGTCCAACCGATTAGACCACCTACACGCGCACCGCCGGTAGAAATCATTTCAGAATTCGTAAGATGACAATTATCAAGTTCAATCTTAGGCATGCTATCTACATTGCAGACAAATGCGCCAATACCCTGATCGCTGGTAGCATCGTTAATCTTAACACCATCCAATGTAAGGTCCTTGACAATGATTCCTGAATTACCTGCAAATCCGCCAGCAAACAAAGGAGCATTGAGTCCGGAAATCTTGTGGCCATTACCGAGCACAGTAACCACACCGGCACCATGATAACCATCTACTTTAGCAGGCGTCCAGGTTTCACCCTCTTTCAGGACAATGTCTTTTCCAATTTTAATGACATTGTCACCAGAGCCTGCGACCGTAAATGCCGTGATGTACGCCTGAAGTTCTGCGGCAGTCATAGCCACTGGCTTATCACCACGTACAACAGTCCATACGCCATTAGTCTCCACTGAAATGTAGCCAGGAGCGAGATAAGAAGCAGCATCATCAGTATTAGGATTAGCAGGATCAAATCCAGGGAATGTGCCGCCATAGATTTCAACCTTGCCGGTTGAGCCATTCTGCTTATTTATAGTCCAATATCTTCCCCCATATTTTGCAGCAGTACTGAAAGTTCCACCATTTATGATTACATCACCACCAGTTGTATAAATAGTTGAGTTACCGGAACCATTAGCATCAGCACCGACAGTATAAGTACCTCCATTGATAGTCAGTTTAGCGCCTGGCCTAGACCAAACCGCAACATTATCACCGCCTTCGCCGCCATCTATGGTTCCTTCGCCGTTAATGACAAGACTACCATAAACATCCAAAGCAACACTATTTGAATTATTCTTGATGGTCTTGCCGTTAAGGTCGAGAGTTACTTCCTTGCCTGGCATCACTGCAACAGCCTCGTCGAGGACAAGGTCAGCTGCCAGTTTTGCCTCACCACCAGTTGCGAAGAGCGCTTTCAACGACTCCACATTCTTGATATTGACAAGGTCAATGTCATTGTCCGGTTCATTGAAGATAGGGACGATCTCAACATTGAAGATCACCTGTGAAGTAAGGAGATTGCCGAGAATGTTGGTGCGGTAGTTGTTCTGGACCGGAGCGTTCGGCGCGGACACAGTCACAGCTTCGCCGTTGTTCGCCTTGAAAGTAGCAGCAACGTCAATGTTGTGGGACTCGCCCTGTTTGCCGACCGGGATGAGGTAGTTCATCGCGAGGCGGGTGTAGGTCTTGCCGTCGAGTGTCTTGAGGACGTCCGCCGGAATCTCGGTTTCTGTCAATGCAACTTCGACTTTATCTTTTCCTTCCTCAGCGAAGGTGTCGAATGTCGTTGCCGCCTCAGATGCCGTGAATGAGCTGACTGCAGGGTTGAAGCCTGCCTTCATTGCGTCAGCATAGTCTGCAGTCGCGAAGTTCACCTGCGCGAAAGGACGGTAAAGCTTGATAGTTTCTGTCAATGCCCCATTGACTTTCAATTCCTTACGTGTAGCATAGAATGCGTCACGCTTCTCGTCATTGGCATCAGTGGTGTAGTTCTTAACCTTGATGTTCTTCAGGTCGGTGACCTCATAAGGTGCACCTTCGGCCTGTGCCCAGAACACGAAGTTGTAGGTCTTGCCCTTTACGAGGCTGAATGTCACCTGTGTTTTCAGGTCCGTGAATGTGGCAGTCTTGTCGAGGCCGAGCTTGGTTTTCTCAGCATCGTTCTCGTAAACTGACACATAGAGGTTCTTGGCCGTCTGACCGTCGCCAATCGCCTTGGTTGCCATTTCACCCGGCAATGCAGCCGTAAACGTAACGTCAACCATCTGTCCGTCAGGGACTTCCGTCACCTGTTCCTTATTACAGCCAACTGCGAGCAATGTCAATGCAGCCGCTACCAAATATTTAAATGATTTCATAATGGTTATCGAATTAATTTCTGTCAATGTAATTTACTTATATCAGTTTTTATCAGAAAATGGAGATAACGTTTAGTTCAAATAAACTTTTTTACCGTTAACATTAACAGTAATCATATTTTTTTCTGCTGTAGCCGGTTTATCTACCTGCCAAAGACCACCATTAATTTCAGGGAATGCACCAGAAACTGTACAATTGACAATATTAACTGTATAATTCAAAACCGTGTCACCACATGTTCCCTTAATGTTTATTGCTGGCTTATCTGAAACCGTAGAAATAAACTTACAGCCTTGAATATTAACTGTAATAAGTGGATTTCCCTCATTATAAACATGTAGCAATTTACCCTTACCTTCAAAAGTACAATCTATGTAGTCAACGTCTTTACCATAAACCCACATGTTATAGTCAGAAGCCTCCTGAATAAAGTGACATTTCTTATAAGTCTCTTTCCCATAAGAAAAATGCTTTCCTGTAAATGTACAATTCTCGAAAACCGTGTTATCTGAGCCTATAAAACCTTTATAATTAGTGGTAGCTTCGCAGAGAATTTTCACATTCTTAAAGGATGCGTTTTTACAAGTAGTATTCTTCAGCACCATATCCAATACAGTTCCTTCACCATTACCGATGATTGTAACGCCATCTGCAATTGTGGACGGCATATCATACGTACCCGCAGCCAAAACTACAGTCGAATTTGCAGTTGCAATCGCAGTATTAAAAGCCTCCTGAGTTGTTACAGCAGGAATCGCCTCGACTTTCCAAGCCTGTTTGCCTTCGTAAGTTGTCTCTACTGCTTTGTAGCCATCAGCAACAAATGACGTAACTTTGCCATGACATTCATTTACATCAGCAGGATTGAATCCGACAAAAATTCCACCTTTCACGCTAAAGCAGCTCTCGTTTTCAATATAATCATTCTGGTTCAAGACAAAATTATTCGCATCAGCTTCAAATACACCTCCATTAATTTCAACAATACCTCCACCATAATAGAGAGGTTTTACTTCTCCACCAATTGTAATCGTATGACCGGTCTTATTTCCAGCCTGCACATAAATACATGAGTTGCCATTCTTACTATAATAGTAACCATCATTAATAACGACCTTACCACTATCCTGAACGAATACTGCAGCATGTGCTTCTCCAACAGGACCTCCGCATAATACCTTGCCGTTGCCATTGATTGTAAGACTTCCTCTGACGTCTAAAGCGGTTCCTTTTTCATTCTTGAATGTGTAACCATTCAAATCAAGACTGCTAACCTTATTCATTTTTATGACAACTCCTGACGACTTAGAAGCAGAATAGTCTTCCGTAAGAGTTACAGCACCACCTTCCTGCAGAGCCGAACTAACTGAATCATAAATCCGATCACCGTTATTTTCAAACTTTTCATCAATAGTTATATTCCACACGCCTTCGACATTAAGTAAATCACCTAAAATATTTGTTCGATAATTCACTTGTATTGGAGCATTTGGCACAGAAATTTTGGTTGTTCTTCCATTGCTCAAAGTAATTGTCGCAGAGGCATCTATAAGAATATTATCATTTTCCTTGTTCGCAAAAACATACGCTGTTGCCAAATAGTCATACTCTGTTTTGTTGGTTTTATCACCAATAGCCAACTTTTCACCCGAGACCACTCCATTATTAGCGTATGTAATTTCTCCTTTCCCTTCAGAAGTTTCAGAAGTTTTCCAAAAAGGATGGAAAATATCTGGTGCTTTTGATAATGTGACAGAGGACGCTGTAGCCTGAAGAGCATCTGAACGGTCCAATGCTTTCGCACCAAAATTAATTTGTGCCAAAGCACGATACAACTTTATATGACCTGAATAAGATTCGCTTGCAGTCTCACCTTCCCTAAACCAATAAAACGCATCCATTTGAGGATCATTCGCTTTAACTTTGTCCGTATTCATTTTCACGGCCCGCAAATCAGACGTATCATAGTATCCTGTACCCTTTGACTGTGCCCAGAACGCATAAGAGTATCTCTGACCTTTAACTAAGTTAACTTTAACTGTAGCCTTTTTATCAACAACAGGAACGACCTGTGTCAGTTCTGGGACTGGAGTATTTTTAAAATGTTTTTTCTCATCTTTGGTTCCTGTTAAAAACACCTGAAAGACAAGCTCATTTACCTGAGCGGCATCCGAAAGGCCTTTTGTAGTAATTGTCGTTTCCGGCACATCCACGTTGAATGTCATTTCGACAGTTTCTCCGTCACCAGAAGCGACCTGCTCTTTCGCGCAGGCACCTGCCAGCACAGTCATTGCTGCGATAGCGAAAGTTTTGAATAAATTCTTGTTCATAGTTTTATTGATTATTTAATTTATATATTTCGTTTAAGATGTTGTCTATCACTTGATTATAATATTGAACTCACCTTCGAAGTCAGGGTCGATGGCGACGCCGCCGCCGGTATCCTGCATGAGGAAGCTGCCCTTGACGGTGGTCAGCATGCTTCGCTTGATAGGGACCTCGATCGGATTGGTCATTGACAGGCGGGTGCCTTCTTCGTCGAACAGGCCTACCGCTACCATGACGCTGGACTCCTTGCCGTTCACGAGGACGTAATCGAAGCCGAGCCGAGCATTGTGATCATCTATCAATGTTATGTCCGAACGGAACTTGATGCCGAGGCTCGAGTCGTTCGGCTTGTCGTCCCACATATTGAACTTCGACGGCATGTAGCCTGTGTAGTAGAAGACGACATTGTACTTCTTCAGATCGACGATCGGCGACTTGCTGTCTCCGTCGCCCTTGGTGTCGTCAGGAGCCATGGTATCATCATCGGCATCCTCCGCACTCTTGGTGAGGTCGCCGGACACCTTGTCCTCGTTCTCCTTCTTCTTGTTCATCTCGGTGATTACCTTGGTTATGAACTCCTGGAGGTCAGTCGTTATGAATTCGAACTTGGCGAGCGGACGTTCCATATTTATGGTGCCGCTGACAGGAGGGAGCATCGAGCCGTAACGCGTGACTGTCAGTTCATTGTGCCCGACGAAAGCATCGCGGAAGTCATTGTTTCCCTCGTGCTCGCCCCTCATGGTAATCTCGCGGAAACTCCTCGTGTCGTAGAAATAATCCGCTGCAGTCCCCTTCTCGACGAAATCGGTCCAGACGTAGAACATATAAGTACCTTCGTCAATGTTGATGGTGACTTCATGGTTCAGGTCGGAGACATCCTCCTTGGTGAAAGTGAAGCGCTTGTACGGAACCTCGTCATAACCGCCGTTGCTCAGTTTTCTGTAAGCCTCTATGACATAGCGGATTTCGTAGTCCTTGCCGTCCTTGGAGACTCTGGTTCCCTGATTCAAGTCCATGACAAGGAACTGAGGCAATGCAGTATTGAAATCAAGTTTGAGCGTGGCATTGGCAGGAAGCTCTTCCGGCCATTCGTGGACCGCGCAGGATGCTGCTGAAAGCACCACCGCCAGAATTGCGGCCAATATTTTAACAGTCCTGTCTTTCATCGTTCCGCCCTCCTTTTCTTAAGATCGAAACTGTATGAAAATGATACTGCCGCGTGGTCGATTCCTACGAATGTAGTGTGACCGTTGGTGGCTTTCGGACCATTTTTCTCGTTGTAGAATTTGTCGTAATAGACATCATAGACTCCGGCGCCGATGGAGAATTCGACATTCCATCTCGGATGGCGCTTGGACAGAGGCATCCTGTATCCTGCTGCAAGGCCGCCGCCCCACAGAGGTCTGTCTCCGTCATATGTCTGGATACGCCAGTCACCTTTGGTGGCGTAGTTGAAGTATGCTGTTCCGAAGTGCGCTCCCACGAAGAGGCCGTCAGGCTTGCTGAACCACCAGCGCAGTTCAGGCTGTACAGCAAATGTCCTGAATTTCAGTTCGCGGCTGAAATAGTCCACCGCAGAGTAGTAGATAGGGAGCTGAAAAGAAAGATGAGGCGTAATGTCGATTTCGACTGCGACATTGGATATGAACATCGCCCATCCGATGGCATTGGTCTTAATGTATAGTTTTCGTGTCCACTCCTGCAGAGGTATCGTCTCGGGCAGCCGCAGCATCGGCACGGTCAGGCTGTCGTCAATAGGCGGGAATTCATTTGCCGGCTGCACATCGGAGTCCGCGATTTCAGGCAGATCCAGCTTGGGATTCTCGACGCCGACCTCCACGATTACCGTGAACGCCCTGAGCTCCGGGAACAGATGCTCGTTCATATACCTCCATGGCCTTCCGCCTGCAAGTCGCTGCAGTTCAGTCTTCAGCACCTTGTCATTGTCCACATTGGCGATAAGGTCCAACACCTCATTCTTTTCTTTCATGTCGGACTCTGCCACGAGCCGAGCAAGTCCCGCCCAGTCTTCGCTGACGGTCTGTACATGAATGATGGACTCCGGAAAGTCGATATAGCGTTTGAGATAAGCGGTGAGTGTAGAACTTCTTTTGGCAGCCAACTTTTCGTTTATGGCCAATGTTCCTTCAGGAGAAGCTCCCGCGTGGTAGTTTACAGTGAGGATGTCGAAGGCGGAAGACTGTGACTTGAAGTCGTTTACACGGTCAATGAATGCCTTGGCTCTTTCTTGATTATGCTTGTAGGAAGGGTCGAACGAAGAATAACCCTGGCGGAAATAAATCCTCAGAGTGTCTGACATCTGCTGCGCACTAACGTTGACACAAAGCAAAGCCAAAACAATGGTTATTAGTCGTTTCATAATAATGGTAATAGTGTTCCCCGAATATGAGGTTATAATGGTCAGACTCGGAAACTCAGTTTTTATAATCAGTGCAAATTTATCAAAAAAGAGAATACGTTGTAACGATTTAATCGAAAATTTGTCCAAAAATACCAAAAATTCGACCTTTTGACATTATAATCGACTGAAATCGATCAGAAATGAACCCAAATGAACCAAATTCAGAGTAAAGTGAGCCCAGACATTGACCATTTATCTGGCGAGGAAGAGATTCCGCGCCGGAAAGGCGGAAGAATAACGAGAGCGCAGGTCGCGGAAGAGGGCGGCGGTCTGACGGGTGAAGCCCGGACCTTTCCAAGTACTTGTGTTAGTGACCATTATCCAGCATTCACCGTCCGGATAATACTTTATCAATGCACTCGTTCCGGACAGTGTTCCAGTCCTGGTCCACTCCCCTGTCGGCTTGGTGTCATTCCAGCCGAGCGAATAAGTCTGTTCATCGAACCACTGGGTCATATCGGCCACACTCTGCGCGGAGATGATGTCCGGAATTTCCGGCCTGCCGTCAATGGACGCCACGAAACGTGCGAGTTCAGGTACGGAAGTTACCCAACCGCCTGCTCCGGAAAGCGCTCTGACATCACTGCCGCCATAGCAGCGCTCCACCATATTGCCGCTGTTGTTGTATTCCTCCACCAGACAGGTGTCCGCGCCATTGTAGTAACGGACTTCATTCGGGAGCCTGTCTTCGTAATAGTTGCCGCCGATATGCATATCATAGCAGCCTGCCCTGTAAAGCACACTGTCCCTCATAAAGGTCTCATAGTCAATGCCTGAGACTTTCTCGACAATCATACTGAGAAGGAGATAGCCGAAGTTGGAATAATACTGGGATGTGCCCGGCGCGAAACGGAGACGACGCTTCAGCTGCGTTTTCATCAATGTCTCATGGTCCGGCGGGGTATCCAGATGGTTCTGCATCATAATAGTCCTCGTGGAGAACATCGGGTCGCCTCCGTAAGACGTGAAACCACCCTTATGACGCAGCAGGTCCTCAACGGTGATCTTGTAGTAGTTCTTGTCCTTTATAATAGAGGTATATAAAGAGTCGTTCAGAATGCCGCGCGGGCCGAAGACTGTATCGGCCAATGTGAGTTTGCCTCTTTCCTGCAGCATCATTATTCCGGTGGCAGTCAGCAGTTTGGAAACGGAAGCTACCCGCATGATATTGGTCGGGGCCATCCGCACTCCTGCTTCTTCATCTGCCCAGCCGTAGCCTTTCGCATACAGGAGCGAATCGCCACGCATAATCGCGAGTGAAGCGCCACGCAGACACCATTGACGCATATAGGAAGCGATACGCGAATCCAGACCGGAGAGAGAGGATGTGTCTGACAATTCATTTGACAGGGTCTCATTCAGACAGACAGGCTCAGGCGCCGGCAAATCACTCGCCTTCCCCGTGGAAGACAATGATACACAAAGTCCTACGGTCAATGTCACCAACGCCAATCCTGCTGCTATTCTGAGTTTCCTTCCCGTCATTATTCTGTTTCTCTCTGTACGCCTCCCGGCAAATCATCTATAAGTTTCGCCCTATGGCAAAAGTCAATAATCATATCGGCAGTTCCGTCAATCCCGAGAACCGACGAATCTACGCAGAGGTCATAATTGGAAGCGACGCCCCAGTTGCCGAAAGTGAAGTAATTGTAATAGGTCTCCCTGGTCCTGTCCTTCTTCTGCATCAGTGACTCCGCCTGCTCGGGGGTAATGCCCATACGCTCTGCAATTCGCTTGATGCGGACTTCGTCAGAAGCAGATATGAAGACGTCAAGACATGGACGGTCACGGAGGATGTAATCTGCGCAACGGCCGATGAAAATGGCAGAGCCCTTGTCCGCGATGGAGCGTATGACATTGCTCTGAATGACGAACAACTGGTTGTCACTCACGTAGTTGTCTGCCGAACCGAAGCGTCCGACATCCACGATGAAACTGGACAATGCGAGGAGATTTCTCTTCTCGTCACTCTTGGCAAACAGTTCTTTGCTGAAGCCGCTCTGCTCCGCTGCCTTGGAAATGAGTTCTTGGTCATAGACAGGGATGCCGAGTTTCTTGCCCAAAGCCAATGCTACCAGTTTTCCGCCACTTCCGAACTGGCGTCCGACATTGATTATCAATTTCTTGTCTTCCATAATCAAGCCTCCTTAAATTTCATTTTACTTCCTAAAATATCCGGGTCGTCACCGTCATTGAGTTTACGGAATTTGCGGAAAAGCGCTGCCAGCAATATGGCAGCCATTATGATGGACAACGTGTCTGCAATCGGAAAACTCATCCAGACTCCTTTATGCCCGAAGAACACCGGCAGGAAATAAATCAGCGGCACGAGGAAAAGGAGCTGCCGGCACAATGACAGGAAAATGGACTTGTGAACCATGCCCAGACTCTGGAAGAAATTGGTGGTCGCCATCTGGAATCCCACGAGAGGAAAGGCGAGGTTTATCATCCTCAATCCCTTGCCGGCCAATGATTTGAGTTCCGGATCACTGGTAAACAGTGATATCGCGATATCCGGGCAGAGTTCCGAAACCAGAAAGCCGAAGCATGTCACTGACGTGGTACAGATCACGGTAAGTTTGAACACCCGCCTCACTCTGCTGTATTTTCTCGCGCCGAAATTATAGCCTGCGATAGGCTGCATTCCCTGATTGAAACCCATATTGACCATAATGAACAGGAACGAGATACGGTTCACGATTCCGTACGCGCCGATGGCAAGGTCTCCTCCGTATTTGAGCAGCTGCTGATTGATGAAGAGGGTGACGATGCAGGCCGCCGAGTTCATCAGGAACGGGCCCATGCCTATGGTCAATGAATCTTTGGCGATTCTCAGATCCAACTTGTAGTCTCTCAGCCGCTTAGGGATGTGGAGATAGTTGCGCTCATCGAGGAAGTACTTGAATGTGTACAACATTGCCAAGAGCTGGCAGAGCACAGTAGCCAAGGCGGCGCCCTTGATGCCCATATCCAGGACGAATATGAATATCGGGTCCAGGATCGTGTTGGATACGACCGTGAAAATGGTAAGCCCCATCGCCAACTTCGGATTGCCCGAAGCGCGTATCATATTGTTCAATCCGAAATACAGATGTGTGATCACATTGCCTATGAGGATGATCACCATATAGTCCCGTGCGAAAGGCAATGTGTTTTCGCTGGCGCCGAAGAACCCGAGAATAGGGTCCAGAAATGCCAGGGATACCAATGTGAATGACAGACCGATCAGCACATTGAGCACAATTTCATTGACCAGAACCTTGCGGGAAGCCTCGTAGTTGCGCTGGCCGAGCAACATTGACAATATCGTCGATGCGCCGACGCCCACGAGCGTTCCGAGTGCCGTGGAAAGGTTCATGAACGGGAATGTGACAGCAAGGCCTGAGATGGCATACGAGCCGACGTCCTTTATATGGCCGATGTAGATGCTGTCGACCATATTATACAGAGAAGATGCAGTCATGGCTATAATAGCCGGGACTGCATACTGCATAAGCAAATCGCGTATTCTCTTATCTCCAAGTTCTGTAGGAACAGTTCCTGAAACAGCCATTCAATTCCTCCTGCTACTCTTTCGGTTTATCTACAATTTCGATTTCAAATACGAGCGGCGCATATGCCGGGATGGTGTTTCCGCTTCCGCTGTAGTCATAGCCGTATGCGGAGAAGAACATGCCCACGCCTTTTTCGTGCTTGCGCATCTGCCACAGGGTCTTGGAGAATCCGTTGATGACGGAGGAGCCGTCCGATGAGCTGCTTGAATACAACTTTATATCCGTGAAGTTCTCTCCCCAGGAGATTTTCACCGGAGCATATGTACTCGATGAGCTGTAGATATTATAGAACTTGGCGGTGTCCTTGATGGTCGTGTCGAACACCTGCCTGTTCAGCAATCTTCCTGTATAGTTTATGTAAATACTTGTGTCAGAAGGGAATGAGATAGTGTCATCCGGAGCTTTCGTCTGCTTGTAGTAAAAACCCCAGGACAATGAATCGACTCCGCCCAGATACTTCGCGCCGTAGATCTGCATGCTGTCGATCTGGGATTTGAATATATCCTCAGTGATGCCTGCGAGAGTGAGTTCATATACCGCAGTGGAATTGTCGTTCGAATGCTTGAGATAGTCGGCCGGAGTCTTGTATCTTGTCGTGGTCATGAGCCAGGACGGGATGAGCGCACGTCTTGTGCCTCCTACCCTCATTCCTTTCAGCATGTCCTCCACGCCGACCGGAAGGCTGTTGCTGTATGTAGGCCATGACGATGTGCCGTAATAATGGGACTTCTCGTATTTGCCGAGCTGCTGTGCGAGTTTCTTGCTGTTGGTGGTAGTGATGTTGCCGTCCATGTCCCTTACGGTGCAATGTACCATCACGTATTTCTGCGAGTTGAAGACTTCTCCGTCACCGGCTTTGTCGTCCAATATATATATTCCAAGTTCCGTCTTGGTCGCTTCGGGATGTTTCTGGCTGACCCAGGCCTCCACATAGCGTTCTTCATCTTCGAAAGTCAGAGTCTTCTCCGATTTAGCACAACCGGTGAAAACAAAAGCCACGGCGAATGCGCTTGCCGCAATGAGTTCTACAATTCTTATATTATTCATTTTCAATATATTATCTATTTAATCATTCGTTATCGACTCTACCCAGATGCGATAGACCAAGGCGGAGTTTGCAGGAATCGTGCCTAACTCGCGTTTGCCAAAACCATATTTTCCTGAAAAAAGTATATAACATTCCTGGCCGGCCCTTACGCCCTCCAAGCCATATTTCAGTCCTTTCACGAAGCCGGACTCGCTGAGTTTCACTGTCTTGACCTCGAATACCGAGTCGTCGGAGAGTGTCCAGCCGGAGCCTTTGGCCACTTCTTCACTGTTGGTGGCGAACATGTCGGAAGCATTGACGGAAGTGCCGGAAAGCACATATCCCGCATAATGGAATGAGACTGTCCCATTGACAGAGAGGCTGTCGCCGTCGCCGGGAACTACCACAAGCCTGGTTACACCTTTATTATATACTACATACGCGGTGTCCACTGACTTCAATGTGGAGTTCACAAAAGACTCTATGTTCTGCTCTTGTCTGGAATACCTCAGTTTCACTTCCTCCTTGGAGCAAGCGAAGACCATGACTAGTGCAACGAGCGCGACCAATAATTTATCTGCTTTCATAATCTCCTGATTTAAAGTACTCTGACGTCACCTTCAGCAGGTATTTCTCAGCCTGTGACGGTGATGATATGTCAGCGGGATTCCCGTCATTGGCCTTAAAGAAAAGCCGTCCGCCGGAAGCGTTCTCATGGCCGCCGCCGTGGAAATAGGCTTTAGAGCATCCGACTGCAGAGAAGCCTTTCTTGGACCTGATGGAGACGCGGAAGAAGCCGGCATCATCCTGCTTGAGGAAAATGCTCATCTTCACGGATGCGATGCGGAGCGGCTCGTTCACCAGGCCTTCCGTCTCACCTTCCGATATATTGAATTCTGATGCAATCTCTTCTGTCAGAATCATATACGCCACGCCGTAATCGGTGAGTTTCATATTCTGGTACAACATATAGCCCCACAGCCGCACGCGTTTTTCGGTTCCGCTCTGGTACAGGTTCGAGAGTATCGCGTCCCTGTCCACACCGACGCCCAGGAGGGCTGATGCCATGGTCAATGTAGAGGGATACACGGAGTTCGCGAAGTTGTTCGTGTCTGTGGTCATTCCGGTCATGAGTGATGTGGCCGAAACTGCCGGAACAAGAGATGCGTCCGCGTGGATGTCTGGCATTGACATGAGGACATTGAACAGAAGTTCACAGGCTGAAGAGACCGCCGTCTCGGAGAATACGACATCGAAGGATTCGGTTTCCGGGGCGAGATGATGGTCAATGAGGACTTTCCTGCACCTGGCTGCGCGAAGCATCGGTTCGAGGTCGCCCGTGCGTGTGAACGAGTTGCAGTCCAGACAGAAAATCAGGTCGGTTTCAGCTATGCGTTCACGTGCGGAATCACTGTCAGAGGGCCACTGGAGCACGTTCTTCTCCGGTGTGCCGCTGAGCATGAAGGTCAATGTCTCAGGAAGCGGGTCGGAGTAGATGACCACGGCGTCCTTGCCTCTGGACAGGAGATAGTGCAGCATCGCCAATGTGCTGCCGACCGCATCTCCGTCAGGACGGATATGAGCCACGATGGACACTTTCCCGGCGTCCCGGACCAATGTTTCGAGTCTTTCCACTGCCTTCGTGTCGATATTTACTGTATTTCCGTTCATCTGCCGCTTTCTTATACCTGATTGTTCCGGATGCAAATTTACAAATTATATTGCATTTCATAAATCAATTTCATAACTTTGTCGAGTATGAGAATTTGCGGGCGGCAGTGAAAATCGCCGCTTAAGTTCCAGCCACGTTTATAATTGATATTATAAAACTCAAAACATAAAATGAAAGGAATAGTTAAAAAGATCGTCAGCGTACTGCTGCTCTTTGTTATTGCCGGACTCGTGTATGCATGCATCAAGAGTATTATGGAGCCTATCAATTTCAACAAGCAGAAGGCTTACCGTGAGACTGTCGGTATCCAGAGAATGAAGGATGTCCGCACTCTTCAGGAGGCATTCAAGTCTGTTTCAGGCCACTTTACCGCATCTGCTGACTCCCTCGTGGATTTCTACAAGAACGGCAAGATGGAAGTGATCATGCAGATCGGTTCAAATGACGACTCTCTTGCAGTTGCAACTACTGAGAAACTCAAGAAGTCACGTAGAGGCATCACCCCTGAACAGATGTATGAGCTCTACAAGAAAGGTGAGCACCTCGTATTCTCCATCTCAAGCAAAGTGGATGTGAAGGATACACTTTTCAACACAAGAAACGATTTCAACATTGATTCTCTCAAATACATTCCTTTCTCACAGGGCGACACCATCCAGATGGAGTCCGTCATCAAGGAAGTATCAGGTGTGAAGGTTCCTCTCTTCGAGGCGAGAATGCCTTACAAGTCTCTTCTCAAAGGTCTTGACAACCAGCTCAGAATCAATCTCGATGCTGACCGCAAGGCTATGAACCGCTACGAAGGACTTCAGGTAGGTAGCGTTTCAGCGCCTAACAACAACGCCGGCAACTGGGAGTAGTCCGTCGGGACTCACTCACTTCATATAAGAATATGAGCCAGACGAATAATATAGAAAGCAGAATATCCATTCAAGTAGCCTTGAGTGGATATTCTTTTAAGATACAGGACAATGAGGGTGAACACTCGTCGGGCTGGCTTACGCCTGACAGGATCTTCACGACTCCCGAGTTCCAGAAGAGATATGACGCGGTGAAGATTTCGCTTCTGACACCGAAAGTGGCCTTGATTCCGGAGCAGTTCTTCAATCCGATGGAGCTCAGGCAGATGCTTGGCGACGTGGTCAGACTGGGGGAAAATGATGCCGTCGAGTTTGTCAGGATGCCGGAAAGGGCTTCGGTACTTGTATTCTCGAACAATGTGGGAGAAACATTGTCAAGGATGATTTCCCAGACGGTATTTACTACAGACGGGTATCAGGCAAGGATTCTGCCGGAGATGTACTACATCCTGGAGGCGCTGGACAAATGCAGTGACTACAACAAGATCGTGGCATCTTACGCTGACGGATATCTGCACCTGGCTGTGGCACAGGGAAAGTCCCTGCAAATCGCAAACACCTTCAGGGCTGTGGATTTCACGACGGCCGAGTACTTCATTTTCAACACATTGAAAAAACTTCAGTTGAATCCTGAGATATCGACCATCTGCTTCAGGACTCCGGTTTCTGACGAGGAGGAAATGTCATTGTACCGATATTTCAAATCAGTGGAACAGATATGAGAATTATAGGTGGTGCGCTGAAGGGCAGGAACATCGTCACTCCTCCTGATTTCAAGGCAAGGCCGACGACTGATTTCGCCAAGGAGGCGCTTTTCAATATTCTCGACAATGAGTTCGAGTTCGAGGGGCTGAGCGTGCTTGACCTGTTCAGCGGCACGGGCTCGATTTCCTATGAGTTCGCATCACGTGGCGCTGGCCATGTGTGGTCAGTGGAGATGAATATGCAGTATTCCTCTTTTGTCAAGGAGCAGGCAAGGAAGCTGGGCCTGAAGAATCTGACTGCCGTCCATCACAATGTGTTCGATTTCATTCCCATCTGCAGGGAGAAGTTCGATATCGTGTTCGCCGACCCGCCTTATGCGCTGGAAGGGCTGGAGACGATTCCTGACAAGGTGCTGGATGCCGGATTGGTATATCCTGAGAGGTATCTGATTCTGGAGCACGGGGACGAGCACTCGTTCAAGGAGCACCCCGCTTTCGTAAAGGAGAAGGTTTACGGCCGCGTCCACTTCAGTTTCTTCGAGCCGGTCAATAATCTGCCCAAGTAAATCGTCAGGAACAAGCCAGGCGGGCAGAGTGGGCGGAGCCGGCATTGGCTCCCGAAAAGGGAGGGGACCCACGATAGTGGGGAGGACCGGCGCAGTCCAGCTCTGCCCGCTGGGCTTACGATGAAACATTTTCAGCCTCGTACGAAATAAAAAACAGAACAGCCCGGAAAGTTCCGAGCTGTTTTGTCTATATGTAGATATGATGCGCTAGAGAACGCTCATAACCGCTTCTGCGATAGAATTGAGCTTGGTATCCACGCTGTCCGCACGGCTTGCAAGAATACAAGGAGCAGTCGTTCCTACGAGCATTCCTGCCTGACGCACGCCTGTAGAAAGCTTGGAATTCGTCTTCCAGAACACGTTTGCAGACTCGATGTTAGGGAATACGAGGCAGTCAGCGTCACCTGCTACAGGGCTGACAAGCTTCTTGATCTCAACAGATTCCTTGTCGATAGCCACGTCGAGTGCGAGAGGACCGTCAGCGATGCAGCCCTTGATCTGTCCGCGCTCTACCATCTTGGCCAATGCAGCAGCTTCCATACAAGCCGGCATTGAATCGAGAACCTGCTCTGAAGCTGCGACGAACGCAACCTTCGGCTTCGCGATGCCGAATGACTTGGCAACTTTCACGATATAGTTCGTGAGCTTCATCTTCTGACGCAGATCAGGAAGCGGAACCACTGCCATGTCGGTAAGGAATATGAGCTTGTGATAGTTCGGGCTGTCGATTACTCCTACGTGGCTGAGAAGGCCTTTAGGAGGAAGGAGACCGGTCTCCTTGTTAAGTATGGCGCGAAGGAACTTGTCAGTAGAGCAAAGTCCTTTCATGAGAACGTCACCTTCTCCGTCATGAACCATCTGGACTGCCTGTGCAACAGCCTTCAGCTCATCAGGATTGTCCACAATAGTGAATTTCGCTGCGTCGATACCTCTCTTGACGCAAACTTCATTGATAAGAGCGGCGTCACCTACGAGAACAGCTTTGATGAATCCGAGATCCACAGCCTGTGAAGCTGCTTCAATGGTATGCTCGTCCACTGCCCAGGCAGCGACCATCGTTTTGCAGACACCTTTTTGCTTGAGCTCTGCAAATACATCTGAGAAACTTGTGATCATATTTTTCCTCTAATTAGTTTTCCTCTTCGCTTTGAACGATGTGCATTGTATCACGTGCAATGACAATCTCTTCGTCGGTGGTGATGAGAGCCACTTTCACCTTGGAATCAGGCAATGAAATGATGGTATCCTCTCCCCATGCAACATTTGCTTCATAGTCGAATTTGAGGCCGAGATATGAGAAGTTCTCACATACTCTGCGACGCAGACGGCTGTTGTGCTCACCGATGCCTCCGGTGAAGATGATAAGGTCAACTCCGTTCATGACTGCAGCGAACTGACCGATATACTTGATAATGCCGTAAGTCAGCATCTTGAGTGCAAGTTTGGCTCTCTGGTCGCCTGAATTTGCAAGCGCGTCGAGGTCTCTGGCATCAGAAGAAGCTCCGGAAATTCCGAGAAAGCCTGATTTCTTGTTCATCACCTCGGTCATTTCGTCCGGTGTGAGGTTTTCTTTCTTCATCAGGTACGGAACCACGTTAGGGTCAATGCTGCCGCATCTTGTTCCCATGATGACGCCGTCGAGCGGAGTGAAGCCCATGGAGGTGTCCACTGACTTGCCGTTCACGATGGCCGTGATGGAGCTGCCGTTGCCGATATGGCATGTGATGATCTTGGAATTGTTGATGTCCAGGCCGGCGAACTTGGCGCCTTTCTCTGCCACGAACTGGTGGCTTGTTCCGTGTGCACCGTATTTACGTACTCTGTACTTGGTGTAATCCTCATACGGAAGACCATACATATATGCGTATGCAGGGATGGACTGATGGAATGCGGTATCGAAGGTAACTACCTGAGGCACAGAAGGAAGCACGGCCTGAACGGCTCTGATTCCGAGGATGTGCGCAGGGTTGTGGAGCGGTGCGAAGTCGCAGCAGATCTCGATTTTCTTCATCACGTCTTCGTTTACGAGGGCGCTTGACGAGAAATATTCTCCACCATGCACGATTCTGTGTCCTACGGCCTCGATGTCGTCAAGTGATTTGAGGACACCGTGCTCACTGTCGGTAAGTGCCTCGAGCACGAGCTGCATTCCGACTTTGTGGTCAGGAACCGGGAGGTCTTTCACTACCTTCTCCTTACCTGTAGCCGTGTGCTGAAGACAACCCATCTCCAGTCCGATTTTTTCTACGATACCCTTCGCAAGGACATCATAGACGTCATCGTTTTTCATATCAAGGAGCTGATACTTAATCGATGAACTTCCGCAATTGATTACAAGAATTATCATAACTATAGTTTTTGTTTCTATTTTTTCGGATTTGACGCGGCAAAGTTAAAAAGAATTCACTACTTTAGCAAGGAAATGACCTCCAACGGTCGAGTAACTGAGCGCACACCTATGACAGAAACTGCGGACATAAAGCCACTTGCATTGGCATTTACCTTCGGGGCGGCATCCGGACTGCTCCTGAGCCGTATTTCCATGCACGCCGCATACATCTCCTCCGCCACTTCCCTACTGGCCGCATTGACATTGACAGTCATCACTTCAGCGGACCGCCGGCAGGCGGAAATCCTGCTGCTGTTCCTGACGGCAGGCGTTTTCTGCGCCGCGACATCGACATTGACAAGTCTCGGTGCTGTCGCCGGAAAACCGCTCTTCGCGGGCCTTGCGGCTGATTTCAGGTCAATGATTTCGTCGATTCCGTTTCCGCACGAGGGAACTGCGCCTCTTGTCAATGCCCTGCTGACGGGTGACAGGTCTTCGCTGGACAGCAGCGTCATGAACAGTTTCCGTGACAGCGGGGCATCACACATCCTCGCACTGTCGGGGCTGCATCTCGGAATCATCTACGGCATCCTGCTCAAGGTGACTTCCATTTTCGGAAAGCATCCCACGATAAAGGCCGTCAGAAGTCTGATTATCATATCGTTATGCGGGATATACACTTTGGCGACCGGGGCAAGTCCGTCGCTTGTGAGGGCTCTCCTTTTCATCCTTGTCAATGAGACTGCACGTCTGACTCACCGCAGCAACAATCCGCTCCGTGTGTATTGTGCTGCACTTTTCATCCAGACGGCCATCAATCCCCAGGTGATCAGTTCGACCGGGTTCCAGCTTTCCTACCTGGCGATGGCAGGCATCTTCCTGCTGTATCCTGCATTGAAAAAATGGTATCCGCAGGAGGAGGCCGCTGGCAACATGCTTGTCGAAAAGGGCGCCGGCCTAACAGAAAGTGACGGGCTGGAGGACGTGATGATCGCCAAGGGCTGCTGCCGCGCGAGGCGTTGCTGGACTTCGTGGATGAAAACAATAGTGTCGGCTGCACCGCGCAAGATCTGGGACGCGGCTGCGCTGACGATTTCGTGCCAGATATTCACCGGACCTCTCGCCTGGTGGAAATTCGGAACTTTTCCGAAGTACTTTCTGCTGACGAATCTGCTGTCGCTGCCATTGACAAGTGCCGTCATGTTATTGTCTGTCAGCACTTCAGTCCTGTTCGCCATAGGCATCTGCCCGGACTTTCTCATCTCCCTTACCGACAGCAGCGCGTCCCTGCTTCTTTTCATCATGAAGGTCATCTCCAGCATGTAGGTGCGGGGCGGGAAGATTTTTCAAAAACGTCCTTGAAAACCCGCCTTCTACCGGACAAGTTGTGGATTCGTCGCATTCGTCCGTGAAACCCCGCCTTTCGCCGGACAAGTTGGTCATTTTGAGTCACTTGTCCGTGAGAACCCGCCTTCCACCGGACAAGTTGCATTTTGATGTCACTCGTCCGTGAAAACCCGCCTTTCACCGGACAAGTTGTCAATTTGAGTCACTTGTCCGTGAGAACCCGCCTTTCACCGGACAAGTTGCGGATTACAGAGTGCGCAAAAAAAAGGACGGCAACCGGAATCTCTCCGATTGCCATCCATAGTCTTTAAAGCTTTTATAAACAGTAAGCGATTATTTGCTTGCCTCTACAGAAACTTTTCTGAATTCTTTAAAATCCTTCATAAGAGCAAGAGCAGCTTTACGTGCGCGAGCACCAGCAGCCTTATTGCCTTTCTCTACCTGAGCGTCTGCATTAGCAACGAATTCCTCGTACTCAGCTTTGATTTTCTCAACAAGTTCTTTCATTGTTACTATAGTTATTTGTTAAACATTAAGTTGCTTGATTTTGGTAATCCTTTGCAATTTATGTAAAAATCCTGAAAATGCAAGCAATTATTTAACTTTTTACAACGATTAACCCCGTACGAAACTATTTTTTAGCAGTATTGAAGCAATTCATGGCCCTGTCGATGCCGATTGTCACAAACGCCTTGACGCCATCTATGACAGAGTCACATATTTCAGGCATTTTCTCTTTCTCCTCTGCGGACATCGGACCTATCACGAAATCCACCTGTCTGCCTTTCTGGAAATCATTGCCAATGCCGATTCTGATTCTCGGATACTCCTGCGTCTCGAGGAGTTCCTGAATGTTCTTAAGTCCGTTGTGGCCGCCGTCGCTCCCCTTCTTGCGCATTCTCAATGTGCCGAAAGGAAGATTCAGGTCATCGCAGATCACGATGACGTTCTCCAGCGGAAGTTTCAGTTTATTGACCCAATATCGAACGGCATTGCCGCTGAGGTTCATATATGTGGAGGGCTTGAGGAGGGTGATGTCCCGACCTTTGAATGACACTTCGGCCACGTCTCCATAGCGCTGGGTAGTGAAAGTGGCACCAGCGGCTGAAGCCCATGCATCCAGCACCATAAATCCTACGTTGTGGCGCGTGTCCGCATACTCCGCGCCGATATTTCCAAGTCCTACTACAAGGTAATTCATACTCGTTTTCCGATTCTGTCCGCAGAAAATTTCGCCTTGTCTGCGGTTATTGTCATTTCTTCGCGCACCAGGAAAAGTCCCCGCCTACCAAGAAAACAGGACGGACCGGAAAGTCGATTCCGCCCCGTCCTGTAAAGTTTATAGCTGCACGATTATGCCTCAGCTGGAGCCTCAGCTGCCGGAGCTGCCGGAGCTTCTGCGTGATGTACGCCTTCCTCCATAGCCTCGTCAAGAGCTTCCTCATACTCGATGTGAGCTGCAACCTGACGTGAAGACTTGACTGTGCAGATGATAGTTCCCTTAGGAGAAACTACATTGACATTCTCATACTTGAGGTCACCTGCTACGATTCTCTTGCCGATCTGGAGTTTGTCGATGTTGATGACAAGCTCATCAGGAAGGTCCTTCATAAGAGCGCTGACTTTCAGTTCACGAACCAGCTTGTAGAACTTACCACCGGCACGTACACCGGCTGCATGACCGGTAATGGTGATAGGAACCATGATGGAAATAGGTTTCTCCTCATTGACAGCGAGGAAATCTGCGTGAAGGCAGTTGTCCTTTACCGGGTGATACTGAAGCTCGTGGATAACTGCATTGTATTTCTGGCCGTTGCTGAGCTCGAGGTCAACGATGTAAGATGCAGGAGTGTCGGTAAGACCTTTGAGATCTTTTTCAGTAACTGTGAAGAGAATGTTCTCCACACCTGAACCATAGATGTTGCATGGTACGAGACCCTGTTTGCGGTACTCTTTGATGACCGCCTTGTTGCCGACCTCACGGACCTGGCCTTTCAATACGAAATGTTTCATTTCTTTAATTTGTTTAAAATGTGTTACTCAGTCTTGGTCCGGATGCCCGGACTAGACCCCATTGCACCAAAAGCTACTGCTTTTTCGCGGACCTTTCTTCAAAGGCCCAAAATGCGGCGCAAATATAGTGAATTTTCCGCAAATAAAAAATTGACGTGAAGTTTTTTAAAGAAAGTAATCATAAAAAAATTACTATCTTTGGAGATGTGTAAAGTTTTGGACTATGGAGACGACGATTAGAAAGTTCCCGATTGGGATACAGACATTTGACAAAATCATTGAGGACAATTACCTGTATATCGACAAAACCGGATATATTGATGAAATTGCCAATAAATACCAGTACGTTTTCCTGAGCCGACCGCGCAGGTTCGGAAAGTCGTTGCTGTCTTCTACTTTCCATTGCTATTTCGAGGGCCGGAAGGAACTTTTCGAGGGGTTGAAAGCGGGCGATGTGAAGAAAGAATGGACGAAACATCCGGTTTTTCATTTCGACATGTCCACGGCCAAACATTTGAATGAGGAGCAGTTGCTTGAAGAACTCGACAAAAAATTTTACGAGTATGAACTCATCTATGGGCGCGGCGAAAAAGATATAAACCCCAACCAGCGTCTGGAGGGGCTGGTTCATCGTGCCTTCGAGCAGACCGGGCAGCAAGCCGTCATCATCATTGACGAATATGACGCACCTCTGTTGGACGTGATGAACGACAAGGGCAAGTTACCGGTTCTCAGGCAGATAATGAGGAATTTCTACAGCCCGATAAAGAGCCTTGACCCGTATCTGCGGTTCGTTTTCCTTACCGGAATCAACAAGTTCGCACAACTCAGCATTTTCAGTGAGCTGAACAATCTCCAGAACATCTCCATGATGCCGGAGTACTCTGCATTGTGCGGAATCTCGCAGACCGAGCTGGAAAACAATATGCAGAATGAGGTTCAGGCACTGGCTGACAAACAGAAAGTTAGCTACGAGGACGCACTTGCGCTGCTGAAAGCCCACTACGACGGCTATCATTTCTGCGAAGAGTCAGAGGATATATACAATCCGTTCAGTCTCATCAAGTCATTGAACGAAAAGCGTTTCGGCAGTTACTGGTTCGACACCGGCACCCCGACTTACCTCATTGAGAGACTACGGAAAAACCCTATCGACGAGACTACGCTGGACAATATCCCGCTCGTTCCGCAATCGGATTTCGACGTTTCGCCGGAGATTTCGGAGAATTCATTGCCAATGCTTTATCAGACCGGTTACCTGACCATCAAGTCATACGACGAGAGGATGCAGCTCTATACGCTCGGATATCCGAACAAGGAAGTCAAGATCGGTTTCACGAGAGGACTTTTGGGAGAGTACCCAAGCAAGACCGGCACTGCGTCGGGATTCGTGGCACATTTCTATGCGGCAATGGATTCGCAGGACATTGACCTGGCTATGGAAAAGCTGCAGGCGTACCTTGCAGGAATACCTAACGATTTGGAAAATAAGACCGAAAAACATTATCAGACAATCATTTATCTGATTTTCTCGCTGCTAGGTTTCTATATCCGCACGGAAGTGAAATCCGCCATCGGCAGGGCTGACGCGGTCTGCTACACGGACAATTGCATCTATGTCTTCG
>ERZ1026929.353-NODE-353-length-24651-cov-20.961335_pt1 | contig 24651 bp, 20 predicted proteins | sample MGYA00519463_ERZ1026929 | MGnify/ENA primary metagenome ERZ1026929 (study PRJEB26926, sample SAMN06164829) | human gut metagenome | biome: ENVO:00009003; feature: ENVO:2100002; material: ENVO:00002003 | host: Homo sapiens | place: USA | collected 2012 ... | reverse complement strand
AGCCCGCTCTGCTCAGGGTGCTTCGCAATTCGCCGCGGGCTATGCCGCTGTTCGGCTTCACTAACTTCTGTGAGTCTGCATGGATGTTTAGTTTTTTGCGGTGCGAGGCTGTCCTGCTCGCTACTATGATCCTTATTACTGAGTGCGGTTGACTCAAAATGCTCAGTTTGTCCGTAAACATGTGGTGTTTCACGGATAAGTATTTCAAAATCAACAACTTGTCCGTGAGGAGGCGGGTTTTCACGGACGAAATCCATTCTGTGAGACAACGATTAACAGGAATAGCAGAGGCAGAGGTGCTCACAAAATAATGCGGTGAGTTACGTGGAATGAGGCAAACACAGCGTTGAATTGAATCGAACAACCTGCATGTCGTAATTTAGCGTATGGTGCTGAGTGTCAGGTAGATATGACGAGTAGCCAAATGCAGGTTATGTGAAAAAGTGGGTAACCTGGCTTTAGCTTTATCTACTAACTGGTTGTGAATCAATGCTTTCGTCTGTTGCGCCAATTTCAGGTTGTTCGGTTTTTCTCTCTGGGCATGCAACATCTCCCGATTCCATTTCGCTTCCATAAAAGTTTACTTTTTTTTGTAAACTTTTTTCAGGACGATACAACATGCGCATCGTGTAAACGATTTGATATCAATAATATAGCCATTTTCAGAGTTGGCAAAAATACAACTCTGAAAATGGCTAAGTCTCTGATGCTCAGATGTTTATACGGTGCACCGCCCAACCATGCTGGCACTGGTTAACTGGGGGTACATTTGATTCCGCTACAGGCGGTACATTTCAAAGTGATACGTGTGGTACATTTCATTCTGATACGCCCGGTACATTTGAAAGTGATATGGACGGTACATTTAAAGTGTCGCAATCAGTTTACACGGTGCACCGCGAGTATCGTGTTTGCGTGCCGGCTAGAAACTGGAGAAGGAGGACCGGGTGGGGGCTTCGACTCGGCGGAGGATTCAAGGTCGTCGGGATGGTTTATGGGGAAATCAAAACGAATCCGGGCTTCTGCCGGAGCTACTATGGTGATGTGGTTCTGGTGGAAGCCCGGAGACTCTGTTATGTGTGGTGCCGGCTCGAAACTGGAGGTGGAAGCTCGGAGTCTTGTCGTGTGGAGTGCCGGCTAGCAATAGTCTGGTCAATACGTAACCGCGGAGACGCTTACCTAGAAACTGGAGAAGGAGGACCAGGTGGGGGTCTTCGACTCGGCGGCGGATTCGAGGTCGTCAGGGAGATTTACGAAGAAGTCGAAACCGGTCCAGGCTTCTACCTGGTCAACGCTGACTGTGTAGTTCTGGTAGCTGTCGGAGTAGGCCTTGTGGTCGAACCAGAAAGCTATGCAGGACGCATCGGAGACCGTTCTGCCGGAATACTTCGCCCGGAGTACCAGCTTGTAGAAGTAGTTCGGGATGGGAACTCTCTGGGAGCTGGACTTGGGACTCGTGTAATTTATGGTGCGAGACTCGCCCTCCTTTTCGAAAGCCACGCCCGTCACCACGTAGATCTCCTCGTTGTGGCTCTTGGCAATGCCCTGGACGGCATTCTCCAGATTGCTCCAGATTCCGCTGTTGAAACTGTTCTGGATCTGCGGAACCTGATTCGTCACGTAGAAAGTCTGGGCCTGCATCGTGGAGTTTCCGTTGCGCGAACCGTTCGGACACATGTGACCTCGCGAATACGTGCTGTTCGAATAGCTTCCGTCAGTCACCCTGACCTGGTACTTCTCGTCGATGTTCGGGTTGTAACTCCAGCCCGATGGCCGGCTGAGAGATCCCATGTGGCTGCTGTCCAATGGATATGCGGTCCAGAGGGGAGTCGTCATCTGTGTGTCGTAGAAGACGGTGTAGTTCCGCTCACCGGCATAGGTGGTGCTTACCACATACTGCGAGCCTTCCTTAGCCGAGGCCAGTTCAAGCCAATCCTTGTTTACAGCAGGCTGGGTGCTTCCAGGCATCTTGAAGACGGTCGGCGTGCCGGCAAAGAACACTTGCTCGTCAGACGAGTATGCGCCTGTGCCTGATACGCGCGCGAACGCCTGAAAGACGTAGGATTTCCCGAGAACGAGGTCCGAAAGGTGAGCCACGAAAGTCCCGCTGTCCGTGCCTGTCGCCGTGACCGAGCTGACGGTCAGTTTGTTTGTCAATGAATTTGAGGATGTGCCCCAATAAAAGCCGAGTTCGGCAGGTGAGCTACTGGCCCCTGTGTAAGAGCCCGACAGAGTCACCTCCGTCGAACTCAACACATTGGCCTCAATGTTTCTTACCTCCGCGTATGGCTTACGATCCGTGGGCTCTTGCCCGCCGGCGTCACCGCCGGAGGGTAGTCAGAAATTAGCGTAGACTACCTTAGAAACCTGAACGAAGCCGTTCTTTCCATTCTTAGCAGTGTTTTGCTTGCAATCCACCGTTATCTTATACTTACAATCCTGCTGAGGATTAGAGATTTTAAATACGCAATCGCCTTGTTTTGCTGTACCTAATACTGTCTCTTTTACAGTTACGGTCTCACCATCTTCACCAACAGAGAGCACCTCAAGCTTAATGGAATTGACATAAGTTGCGGTTATGGCATCAATAGTCATCGTGACAGTAGAGATGGCCTCCGGCATTGTAGTCTTGGTAGTGATAGTAGCAACGGACGCTGCTTTATTACTGCCTGCCTTTACGGATGTCCATTTGTTATTATTGTTATTCCAGTTTGCCAATGTCCAAGTGAATCCATCACGAGTGGCATCCCAGGTTTTACTATAGCTACCTATGTTTTCATCTTGGGAATTGTGAGGCGTACCGAACTGCAAGGTGTAGGTCTTAGGGGCCTCGCCACCGGCAGCACGCACATTAATCTCGTAAGTCACAGTCTCCTCACCTACGGTGACGGTGACGGTCTGCTTGCCTTCCGTAGACATATCATAGCCGCTGAAGGTAGCAGATGCGGTGACATCCACATCCGCCTTACCGCGCCATACCTGAAGAGCCTTTCCTCCGAACTCGAAAGCATCACCCACTGTGAAGGCTGTTTTCTGACCGGAAACTGCAAGGCCTCTATAAATCTGAGTCTCACCATTGATGGAGATAAGGTAATTGTTCTTATCCAATTCGTATTTGACAACTCCTGCTTTGTCCGTGTACTTCTTTAAAGTACCTAATACGACGACCTCGTCACCTGCCTTCAAGTCATCTGCTCCTACGAAATCTGCATTTCCGAGATCCCTACCACTGTAAATATACAAGGTCTTTTCTCCGGATTCGATGTCGTAAGTCAAACTGCTATATGTTGCATTGAATGAAGGAGTTGCCTTTACAATACCTTTCACGTGTTTACCAGTCAAGCCAGTGTTAGCCTTAATGGCAGCGATAGCCTCAGCTGCGGTATAAGGATGCTCCAATGAACCGTCGTTAGCGGCAGCTGTGGCAGCCTTTGTAGTTACCTCAAGAGTAGCAACCGGAGAAGCGGCATAAGCCTTCGTACCCTCGACAGCTACAGCATTTACCTTTACTACGTACGCTGTCTCTGCGTCAAGTCCCGTGAATGTAATGCTGCCAACCTTTACAATTTGGCCCTCGCCTACCTTCACATCACCCTTGAAGAGTTCGCAGTTATATCCTGCGGTAGCACGCTCGTCTACAGACCAGCTCACGCTGATAGATGCTCCGTCTATAACACCTTCTTTCAATGTCGGTGTAGCGAGTGTAGGTGTTCCGAATTTGGCTCCGTTAATGGTAGCGGCGGCGGAGTTCTTGTAGTTGTCTTTGTCGGAAGGAACTGCTACTACTGTTACATCGTAGTATTCGTCTGCAAGTGCGGATGCATTATATGAATTGGTCTCAGAGGTGAAGGTTTCAGTTCCAATTGTTACGTTGTATGACGCTGCACCACTTACTGCGTCCCAAGAAACGACCTTCGCTGCACTAACCTGAAGGTTTGTAGGAGCCTCGAGAGCGGTCTTAGATACACCTTGCTTATACAAGAAAATCTTTCCATTAGCATTTGTTGTTTCAGAAGTATAAGTTCTTGGATTTTCAAGAGAATAAACATTCAAGAATCTTCCAGTATCTTTATATTTGAGTATCCAAGACGCACCCTTGGAGTCGTAACTAACAATCCAAGACTTTCCATAGTAAGTGTCCTGAATTGTTAAACCATCATTACCAGAGGTTGTTCCAAGTCCAAGAGAAGCATCCGAACAAGAAGATATGCTGAATCCATCGGCTGTCTTTTTAAAAGACCACTGAGCTAAATTCATTTTTGTTGGATCAACACTAATCTGGCTAAAATCTGCAGAAATGGTTATTCCTTCTTTGTCAACAATGGCTTTTGTTGATGGCTTAGCGCCTTTTTCATTTCCAAGATATTGTCTATTCTTCAAATTTGAATTTAAGGCCATGCATATAATATAATTACCATCCTCTAGTTCAGTTTCAGATGTAATAATGTTATATGTTTCGACCGCTGCTTCCTTCTTGACCCATTTTTCGCGTGGGATGGACTTGGAGACTTTGTAGAGTTTACCAGCTTCGTACAAGTCTCCGTTTTTATCTTTAGCCTTGCGTCTGATGGTCAGAGTGTGATTTGTGGTCTCTACTGTGAGGGTCATTTTGTCGTAAATCGTCGGAAGGACATTGAACCACAATTTGAAGTTAGATGACCTAGGTGCTTCACCTGTGAATGTAAGGTTGATTTCCTTTGATGCTGCGCCTTCAGTTTCGGTGAAAGCATAACCCTGAGCATAATCTTCATTAGCCTTTACTTCAGAAGTAGAAAGGTATGCGCCATCGCCCTCTACTGAGAGTTTCGCTGATACCACTTCCTCGTCAAGATCACTTGTAAGATGGAAATATGCAATAGCTGTCTGGCGGGTCATCTCGAAGACGATGTCTTTGCCATCTGCTGTCTTTCCGGCATCAGCGCCTTCAGCAGTTGCGCTGCCTTTCATCAAGTCGTAATTGCTGTTATAATTGTTACCATTCTGTGTTCGTTCACTGCCGAAAGAAACCTCTTTTGGTGTAGGATAAAGAGCATCATAAATCCAAATGCCATTGCCCCCCCCTATTTGAGCCTCAAAACAAGACTTGTCCGATGACCAAGTGGCAGTAGTCTCCTTTGGTGTGCCATAATCAAATGAGTATTTTACGCTCAAGGCATCCCCATTCTCCCAGGCGGAGGTGAATGTCAATTCATCCTCAGTTGTGAGGGTGGCTTTGGTGGCGCCTTCGATTCCGGCGGTGGCACCGAAGTGTACGGTTACGAGATTGTCCTTAGGGGTTTCTACTTGGGCAACTTCTTTAGCGCAAGATGCTAATCCCAATGCGGCGACTGCGGCTGCAAAGAATAGTTTGGTATAATGTTTCATAAGGCAGTCTATTTTAAATCCATTCATCAGATTGATCATAAAAATTATCGTTCGCAGGCGAAAAGTCTTGAAGGCCTTGCGAGTTGTTACCCGCGAATCCGGCTTCGGTTTCTACGTAAACGACCTGGACTTCAGGGCGTTCGTAATTGTTGGTTGATTTTTTCATGATTGTTGTTAATTATTTTTATTTATCAGTTTCCATTATTTCCGTAACCGTCAAGTGGTCAGATTAGTTACATCCTGCAAAGTTAGTCATTATTAGTATAAATGAAAAATTTTATTCGAAGATGAAGTCGTCGAAAATCAGGTCGTGGTGGTCGCTGTCCGGATGGCCGCTGTCCGGGTCTATCTGGATGCGGATCTTGGCATTGACCTTGGCCCCTAAGTCGTAGGTGAAACTTTGCTTGGTCTTGCGGTCGCTGTAACTCTTCAGGGCGATCTGCTGCGGATTTTTCCATTCGTCGGTGTCGAACTCGCAGTAGGAAATCGTTGCGGATACCCAGAACTCGGAGAACCAGTAGCTGAAGCTTACCTTCGATAGATTCTCGATGAAGTATTCCATTTTCAGGTGGCCGAACTGTGATTGGCCGTAATAGTCCGGGTCTTCCTTGTAGATGCGCAGCTGGGCGCTCTGCTTCCCTGTAATAGGATTCTGCCAGGAGAATGAGCCGAACCAGGTGCTCCACTGGAGGTTTTCGCGTCCTGCGGTCAAGCCGTATTTGTCGTATGACGGCTTGTCTGTCGTCGGGAATCCGTTCTCAAAGCCTTCTTTCAGAGGCAGATCCACACGCACGAGCGGTCCGTATTCCTTTTCAATGCCAGTCTGGAAGTCTTTCTCGATGAAGCCGCCACGGTAGCGGACTTTGATGCTGTTCATCTCCCATCTTTCGCTCTGTGTCGTGCCCATGCAGTAGAAGCAGACTTCGTCGTATTCGCCTTCGACCGTGTAGGAGCCGCCTGCGTCAATGTTCTTTGTCTCTGACTTTTTCGCACGCCCGTCCACCGAGTGGGCGATTTTTGTCAATGTCGCAGAACCTATTGTTACACTTAAGAGTTTCGCTCCGTTGTGGGCGCGGACGCGGATGTATCCTCCGCTCTTCGATGCTGAGGTGCTCTGGTAGAAGCGGATGCCTGAATAGTCGTCGAGCACGCGTGGCCAATCCGTTCCCTTGCCCTGAGCGCAGACGTAGTCGATATTGCCGAAGTCATCGAGGTAGTCCTGAAGGGGATTGTAGAACTCGTGGTATTCTTCGTTGTGGATGAGGTCCGGATGCTGCGGGGTAGGTTTGGTCTCCACCTTTGTCGCTCCGGGGTTCAGAACTGTCACGTTTACGGTCTCTTCTGTCGAGCCTTCGCCGGGATTCTCGCTTCCTCCCGGATTCTCACCTTCGCCAGGTTTTCCGCCTTCTTCAGGTTTGTTCCCTTCTCCCGGTTTCTCTTCGCCGCCCGGATTTTCTTCTCCGGTTCCAGGTTTCCCCGGCTGTTCGGTTCCGTTCCCTTCATCGGGTTTTACTGTCGTTTCCGGCGAGCAGGCCCCGGCAATGGCAATGAAAGCTGCCAGAAAAAGTGTTGCTATATGTCTTGTATTCATATTGTTGAGTTATAATTCCGCGAAAAAATCAGTTCACGCCAGTCGCGGCGTTCTGCAAAATGTCGGACAAATCGCCGAAGTTACGCATTATTATCGACAAATTGAAAAAACGAACCAAATTGAAAAATCTGGGAATGGTGTATTGAAAATCTTGGGAATCTTGCATTGAAAATGTCCGGGATGTAAATTTCATTGAAAAAATTCGTATATTTGCCAAAATATATTTGTTAGAAATGCAGTTCGTAAATTCAGCAATTCCGGAGGGTCTCACCTTCGATGATGTTCTACTCGTTCCTGCACGCTCCGAAGTCCTTCCGAGAGCTGTAGATGTTTCCACCAAATTCACAAGAGATATTTCTCTCTGCACTCCTATTGTTTCTTCTGCAATGGACACTGTTACTGAGGCTGATCTTGCTATCGCGATGGCTCGTGCCGGCGGTATCGGTGTGATTCACAAGAATATGACCATTGACCAGCAGTGCGAGCAGGTCCGCAGGGTCAAGAGAGCGGAGAACGGTATGATTTACGATCCGGTCACCATCAGTCCTGAGGCTACTGTGGGCGATGCATTGGCCCTTATGGCGAAGCATCATATCGGCGGCATTCCTGTAGTGGACTGCGCCGGCAGGCTCATCGGCATTGTCACGAACAGGGACCTGCGTTTCCAGGACAATAAGAAGATTCCGGTTTCGGAAGTGATGACGAAGGATAATCTGATCACGGCGAAGAAGGGAATCAGTCTTCAGGATGCCACCGGCATTCTCCGCAGCAGCAAGGTGGAGAAGCTTCCGGTAGTGGACGAGGACAACAAGCTTGTAGGTCTCATCACCTATAAGGACCTTATGAAGATAAAGGACAATCCTATCGCTTCCAAGGATTCGAAGGGACGTCTTCTCGTAGCTGCTGCAGTCGGCGTGAAGTCTGACACTCTCGACAGGATCGAGATGCTCGTGAGCGCAGGTGCTGACGCGGTCGTCATTGACACTGCTCATGGCCACTCCGTGGGTGTGCTCGAGGTGATTTCCAAGGCTTGCGAGGCGTTCAAGAACAGAGATATACAGATAGTTGCGGGCAATGTTGCCACGGGAGAGGGTGCCAAGGCGTTGGCAGATGCAGGTGTGAGCGCGGTGAAGGTCGGTATCGGACCTGGTTCGATCTGTACGACACGTATCATCGCCGGTGTCGGAATGCCTCAGCTGACGGCTGTGATGCTTGCTTCCAAGGCATTGGAGGGAACGGGCGTGCCTGTGATTGCTGACGGCGGTATCCGCTATTCGGGTGATATCGTGAAGGCATTGGCGGCAGGTGCCAGCACCATTATGGCCGGCTCATTGTTTGCCGGAACTGAGGAGTCTCCAGGTGAGACCATCATCCTGAACGGAAGGAAGTTCAAGGCGTACAGGGGAATGGGTTCGCTCGAGGCTATGGAGCATGGTTCCAAGGACAGGTATTTTCAGGATATGGAAGAGGATGTGAAGAAGCTTGTTCCGGAAGGAATCGTGGCTCAGGTGCCGTTCAAGGGCACTGTGGCTGAGGTAGTTTACCAGCTTGTGGGCGGTCTGCGTGCAGGTATGGGCTATGTGGGAGCGAAGGATATCGCTTCTCTGCGCGGCGCCCAGTTCGTGCGTATCACCAATGCGGGTTACCTCGAGAGCCATCCGCATGATGTGACTATCACCAAGGAATCACCTAATTATTCGAGATAGATTTGAGTACTCGCAGAGTCCTGAATATTATAGGCGTATGCTTTTTCGTAATCGTCCTGCCGATGTTGAATTCGTGCAAGACGATTATGTCGTTTGTCCGTGACGGCAAGGTCGTGGCTGAGGTGGGGTCCGAAAAACTGTATGATACGGATTTGGCGACGTTCATTCCGGACGGAATTTCGGCTGAGGACAGCACCCGTCTGGCGCTCCAGTACATAAATTCCTGGGCTACCGATATGGTGTTCAATGATGTGGTGGACAGGGAGTTGTCCAAGTCGGAGAAGAATGTCACCAAGGAACTGGAGGACTATCGCCGTTCGCTGCTGAAGTACCGCTATGAGCAGAAGTACATAAACCAGAGGCTCGATACGGCTGTGACTGACGGGCAGATAGAGAAGTACTATGAGGACCATATTGAGAATTTCCGTCTGGCTCTGCCGATTGCCAAGGCGAAGTTCCTCTGCATCTCTGCCGATTCGCCGAACTTGAACATCATCAAGAAGAAGCTGCTTTCGTCTGATGCGGATGATATCATGGAAGGTGACAGCCTGACGTATTCATCTGCATTGAGATATAACTTCTTCGGCGGAGGCTGGGTGAATATGGTGAGGCTGTCGCGGGAGTTCGGGACGGATTACGGGTCGTTGCTGGCGGTGATGAAGGACGGGATGGTGGAGATTCCGGACGGCAGCGGCAATCTGAACATTGCCTTTGTCAGCGAAATGATGAGGGCGGGGCAGACAGGACCGGTGGAATATTATAGGGAACAGATAAAAGATATTCTCCTGAGTACCAGAAAACAGGCTTTGATTTCAGGTTTGGAACGGGACTTGTTAGAGAATGCGCGCGCTCAAGGCGCTTTCGTTATAAAATGATGATTTATTGATTATGAAGAATATACTGAAACTTGCAGCAGCTGTGGTTGCGGTGTTGGCTTCGGCGCAGATGCCACTCAATGCCCAGAAATATGGTAATGGCCTCATTGACAAGACAATAGCTGTCGTGGGCAATGAGATGATTTCATTGTCGGAACTGGAGCAGGAGATTCTGTATATGCGTATGCAGGGGATGTATTCCGACAGGAATATGCGTTGCGAGCAGCTGGAGCGTATGCTTGAGTCGAAGCTTTTCCTGATGCAGGCGCGTGTGGATTCTCTCACGGTGAACCAGGAGATGGTGTCAAGCACTCTGGCGCAGCGTATCGACCAGATGCGTACTCAGCTCGGGGGTGATGACAATGTGGAGAAGGCCTACGGCAAGCCGATGTATAAACTTCGTCAGGAATGGAAGCAGCAGCTTGAGGATATGTCGCTTACCCAGCAGATGCAGTCTCAGATCGCTTCGGCGGTGCCTGAGCTGACTCCGCACGATGTGAAGGAGTATGTTTCCAAGACGGATGCCGCGGACCTGCCTATGGTTCCGGTGAAATATCAGCTGAGCCAGATCTGTATCTATCCGGACCGAGAGGCTGCGAATCTTGCGGTGAAGGAGAGGCTGCTGAGCATACGTGAGCGAATTATCAACGGTGAGAAATTCTCTACATTGGCCCGTATCTATTCTGAGGACCCTGGCAGCGCGAGGAAGGGCGGCGAACTGGGGCTTGCGTCGAAGTCAATTTTCTGGCCGGCATTTTCTGATGCGGCGATGTCGCTCAAGCCTGGTGTGATTTCCCAGATTGTGGAGACGCCGGACGGCTTCCATATTATCGAGGTGCTCGAGAAGAAGGGTGATATGTTCAATGCCCGCCATATTCTCATGAAGCCGGTCTATACGGATACTGACAGGCAGAAGGCGTTCAAGACGCTCGACTCGCTCAAGACTGAAATCCAGAACAAGGCTGTCTCTTTCGAGCTTGCGGCGAAGTTCTATTCTCAGGACAATCAGACTCGTACCAATGGCGGCCAGATGGCTGACCCGAATACCGGTTCCGCGTATTTTGAGATCGACCAGCTGAAGCCTCAGGACTATGCTGCCATCAAGAATCTGAAGGAAGGAGAGATCTCTGAGCCTGTGGAATCGCTTGACAATGAGGGCCGTAGCGGTAATACTGTGTATAAGATAATCCGCGTGGACAAGATTATTCCGTCCCATACGGCTTCGTTCGAGAATGACTACAGCGAGCTGCTGGACGAGGCGAAGGTCAAGAAGCAGAATGAGGCTATCGACGAGTTCATTGACAGCAAGATAAAGACGACATATATCACTATCGACCCGCTGTTCAAGGACTGCAATTTCTCTCGCGAGGGCTGGAACAAGATAGTGGCTCAGTGCGCGTCCGAGGCGGCTGAAAAGTAAGATATTGAGTGTCAATGAATTTCCGTAAGCTTTTCATATCTGTCGTTACGGTTCTCTCGACATTTACAAGTCTGTCTGCACAGGAAAATGGCAGTCAGAAGGACTCGCTCGTTCGTCTTCTGAGCGCGCAGTCCATGGAGCTTATCGAGAAGGACGGCGTCGATTACCGAAAAGTGACGGGCCCGGCGAGGTTTCTGCACAATGATACTTATCTCATCTGTGATACGGCGCTCTGGAATATGAGTTCCAATGAAATCTACGCCATCAGCAATGTGAAGATTCTTCAGGACCAGACGGTGCTGACGGGAGACAGGCTGACTTATTACATTGACAGGGACCTGGCTGAGTTCAGGGGTACATTGGTGCAGCTCGAGGACAAGGACCGGAATGTGCTGCGTACCGAGCATCTGGACTACAACACGAAGGACAGTGTGGCGGTTTTCTTCAACGGCGGTTCGATGAAGGATGCCGAGGGCCAGATAATCGAAAGCCGGACAGGTACTTACGATTCCAAAATAAGGACGTTCACGTTCAATGACAGGGTGAATATGTTCACGGATTCGGTGTTCGTGAAGTCCACTACCATCGTCTATGATGCCCGGACCAATGTGGCGACGTTCGGTTTCGACACGGATACCTGGCAGGATGACAATATGCTTTCGGCCAATGGCGGCTGGTATGACCGCGGACGTGAGATTTTCCTGTTCCGGAACAATGTCCACGGCATGAGTGATACTCAGGAAGGCTGGGCGGACTCCTTATATTATTATAGGTCATCTAAGAATATCGAACTGCTCGGCAATGCGCAGGTGACTGACACTACGCGTGATGTTTCGGCTCTGGCCGGGCGGATTTTCTATACGGATTCGTTGTCCGAGGTGAAGCTGACGAGGGACCCGGCGGTGATCGGCGTGATGAAAAATGCTGAGGACCAGCCTGATACGGTCTATTTCGGGGCTGATACCATCTTCGCCCGTACATATATGATGTTTCAGGTCAATGAATCTGAGATAAAGAATTCCAAGTCGCGTCTTGAGGATCTGGCGGTGGATGCTGTCCAGGCTTATCGTCAGAAGGCGGCCAAGGAGGCGGCTGATGCTGCGGCCAAGGCGATGGAGAATGACCCGAACCGTCCTAAGCCTAACAAGAAACAGACTGGGGGGACCGGGGCCGAGGCTGCTGCAGGAGGGGCTGCGGAGACTTCGGGGGCGGCTGATGCTTCCGAGGCCGAGGCTTCCGAGAGTGATGCATCTGAGTCTTCGGATGTTTCGGAGGTGGATGAGACTTCTGAGAAGGAAGGTGATGTGTCGGAGACTTCTGAGTCAGAGGCTTCCGGGGAGAATGGTGATGAGGCGACTGATTCAGCGGATGGGGCCGAGGGCGCTCCGTCAGACTCATTGACAGTCAAGATATTGACCTCGGCTAAGGATTCGACCGCGATGATGGCTGGTGCACAGGCCTCTGAGGCAGATTCTGTCTCTCACGCGCTCGCATCGCTAGCCCCGGCGGCTGGTTCACTTTCGAAACCGGCCGGCAGGCTCACTCATGCGTCCGATTCCCTTTCGCATGTTACTGACACGCTCTCGTATTCGGCAGATTCGCTCGCGAATGCAGCAGATTCATTGACAGTAGCCGCGGACTCGCTTTCCGCACCGAAGGACTCCACGAAACTGAATTTCATCACGGCCATCAAGAACGTGAAGATGTTCCGCAAAGATATACAGCTCGCTTGTGACTCATTGGTTTACAATGATTTGGATTCATTGGTCCGAATGTATGAGAAGCCTTTTGTCTGGAATGAGGGCAACAGGCAGTATTCGGCCGACAGCATCTATGCGGTGATCAAGGACAGGGCCATGCAGAAGGCCAGCCTGATGTCCAACGCCTTCATCATCGTGAAAGAAGACTCGTTGTGCTTCGACCAGATCAGGGCCACGGAAATGCTCGCCTACTTCGACACTACCGGGGCATTGACACGATTCGATGCTCTCGGCGAGGCGAATGCCGTTTTCTATCTGCAGGAGGACAGCGTCTATGCGACCGTGAACAAGAGTGCTGCGAAAATGCTCTCTGCGCGGTTCCTGAACGGTGAACTGGACAAGGTCTATTACTTCGATGCCGCGAAAAACGATGGCTATCCGGTGGCTCAGATGACGCGTGATGAACGTGTGCTGAAGGGCTTTGACTGGCAGATAGATGCGTGCCCGCGCGGCAAACAGGACATTACCACGCTCTCTCTGCGTGCATCGGAGCGCAGTTCATATTCGGCCCGTCCGCGTGCAACTTTCGAATACACAGACAGATACTATCCTGGTTACATCCCGGGCATAATGAAGCAGATCCGCGAGGGCAAGGTGGCCAAGGCCAATGCAGAGGCTCGCAGGAAGGCTGCCGCACAGGCTAAGGACGCTGCCGCAGATTCATTGACGGTAGCTGGCGATTCGCTGTCCGTAGCGCAGGATTCATTGTCACTCTCTCCTGCGGACTCGCTCGGAACGTCCCTCCCGTCTGCCGCGGATTCGACAAAGGCTGCAACTGATTCTCTGTCAATGTCTTCTGATTCGTCTTCTGTCAATGCTCCGGTGCTGGATCCGTCCGCGTTGAAAAAGGCGCAGCGTGATTCCATCCGTGCGGCGAGGATTGCTGTCCGTGAAGCCAAATGGGCAAGGCTCGACAGTCTTGATGCAGCCAAAGCCAAGGCAGCCGCGGATAAGAAAGCTGCCAAACTTCGTGCGAAGAAGCTGAAACAGCTCAAGGCCCTGAAAGCCAGGGAGGATAAGGAGAATGCCCGTCTCGAGAAATACAAGGCCGCATACCTGAAACAAAAGGAGCGCGACGACCTCAAAGCCGCCGCTAAGGCCGCCCGTGAGGCTGCGAAAGCAGTCCGTGAGGCAGCGAAAACCGCCCGGAAAGCCGATGACGACGCAGGTGCGCCAGAAAAATCAGAGCAGGCAGGTGGAGCGGAGAAAGGCACGATGTCAGAGGAGATAGTTCCCGCTCAGAAAGGCTGAGGTGCTGACTGAAAAGCATCCCAGCGGCGGAATTATGGTCCCAATGCGCATAATGCTAATGCTGTAATGGTAGTTGTAATGCATTGATGAGTAGGCGGTTATGAGTATTTGAGATAATGCGCAAAGATGCTCACTCCCCAAAAAAAATAGGGTGATGAGCATCTTTGCATTTCGCTTTTAGGATATGTAAGTGATTATATGTTAATTTGTTACATCGAAATTCGCCGCCTTGCATGTATGCTCATTGGTTCAGAAATTACCTATGGTGGCACGCTGAGGTCGTGTTGCTGCGTCTAATTGACTTTCCGTATCTCTATTCCGCGAACAGCTTGACGATGTTCATGACTACTTCGGAGGCCTTCTCGATGTTCTCGAGAGGTCCGATGCCAAATCGTTTGTTCTCAGCGCAGTAAGTCCGCCCTTGCCGCCACAGAGGTACGTCAGCCCGGTCTTTCCGCGATGATTCAAGTCGCTCAGCAACAGAGGTTCACCTATTACGAACAGCATTACTGATGCGGTGTCTCCCACATCGAGATGCGACCAGACGGACTCGGTCACTTCGAAACGGCAGCCACCCAGATGCTTGAAACGCACCCGCCTGTTCGGTGCCCACTCCACGGACACGGTGTCTCCTTCAGCAAGTTCAGAGGCATTGACAACTCCTTTCGTGACGATGTTCGAATTCTGCTCCGACGAAATTTTCCGTTCCGCCAGATAATTGTCCCAACTCTTGAATCCTGCAAATCTGGACAGGATCTCCAGTGTCGAATAGCGGATTTGCTTCACCCCATCCAAATAGCCCCAGGTCCTTTTCAATGTTGTGGGGCTGATGTATTCCCGAATCCGTTCCCATATCGCGCCGCTCAGAAAATCGAAGTCTGCCGGCGTGTGCATAACCCGTTCCACAGATTCTTCAATCTTCTTTTTCAGTTCAATGATTTCTGCAGATTCGTTGTTCATAGTGTCGTCTCCAAATTGATCCGATGTAAAATTATTCCCATTCTCCCATATTTCCAAATCAAGGACTAACAAGGACTAAAAAATGCTTTCATGAAAATGGACTAATTTGGAACTTTGCAACAGCATTGACGGGAAAACAATTGACTCCGGACAATGCTGACTGAAATTCATTGACACATTGATTGGATTGTTGAAACTATTTTATATATTTGTGGCATCTCCCTCCCCACTGGGAGTGCAAATAAAGACATAGAGCGTTTCAACGTTTCCGCCTTCTTATCAAACTTAGACACTTTGATCCTTATCGGCGGACAGTGACAACGCTTGTGTCCGTATCGTGTTAGCATATAGTCTATACCCGATATCTGGACATGAGCATTGTTGCTTGTTCATAAGGAAGGTAGTCTAAGACCTGATAAGAGGACAAGAACAATAATGTTCGTGTCCTTTTTTGCGTATGCTAAAACTACTGATAAGCAAAATGAAGAAAATCGTTTTGGTTTCTTGTGCGTCCAAGAAGAATCGAGGAACACACAAGGCAAAGGATTTATATGCAAGTCCTTTGTTTATAAAAACTTATGAATATGCTGAGTCTTTGAACCCTGATAAGATATTCATCCTTTCTGCAAAGTATCATCTTCTTGACCCTGAGGCGATTGTGGAAGATTATAATAAGACGTTGAACACTTTTTCCTCAGCAGAGAGAAAAGAGTGGGCGAATGTGGTCTTGGAACAAATGAGTAAGGTTGGAATTAATTTGGAACAAGATGAGATTATTTTCTTGGCAGGTAAGAATTATTGGCAGGAGATAATCGCTTCCGGAAAGGTGAAAAAATATGAACGTCCATATTTGGACAACAACCTGAAAGGCATTGGATATATACTGAAATTTTTAAATGATGCACTAAAATGATAGAGTCTGTTAAGAAACTGAGAAGTCGTATCAATGCTGCTGATTCTCCTGTTTTGTACAAGTGGTGGTTTAAATACGACAAAAGAATATGGGACAAATTCGTGTCCAATGGCATTGACACAGCAAGGCTTGAAGTCAGGAATATAGATGGGGAAGATTACTATGCCTTGTACGTGGGAATAGGCACTTCTTGTATTTCCCGTTTCCGCTGGCATATAATACCATATGTGCATCATACTCCGTCGGCGGTGAAGTCCGGAGTGATTTCGACTCTTCGCAAAACGCTTTGCGCATTGTTGGATTTGAACCTTCTTGGCGCTGAACAACTTGTAAATCAATATATGGATGACCATTGCTTTCTCGAGTGGGAAATCTTCCATAATGGGATAAGTAAACCAGGGTTGGAGGACATCGAGTCCGATAGAATCAACGCCGGCTATTATCCGTTGAATATCCAATCAAACGGAGCGGTGCCTAAAGAATGGCTGCGTTATCTCAAACAACTACGCTCCCGTTTTGGCAGCAATTAATGATGAAAATTCTATGTTTAACTATATAATTAATGTATTATGGGAGCACCAACATCAAAAGCATCGTGTCTTAGTGAGATCGATTCTCTTACACGTCAGTATCAGCAATGTATGAATAGTATTGCGTGTTATAACAGCAATATGATCAATTCAAGTCCAAGTCAGAAGAGTTTTTATAAAACGCTAATCCAAAAAGAACGGGCAAGAGCATCATCGATTAAGGCGAAAATTGCCAATGTGAAAATGCAAATGAAAGGGCTAAAATAGTGCCGGTTAAATTCTTGCCATTTGACGATTTTGTCTTTTGGGATAATTTTTCACCAAAAGACAAAGTCTTCTCTTGGTTTTCGTTGGAGGATTGGCATAAGATTGTTCATGATCTAGATGGTGATCAACCTTGGGCGTCTTTTCTAGAAAGGTACCCAAGGTACTATCGTTGTTATGTGTTAAGACGGAGACAGGATAACAAATCGCTTGGATTTGTATTCATTATCAACGAAGATTTAGAATGGAAAACTGTTTCTATTCATGGAGGAGCAGCATTCGGAAGTTCTGTGTTTGAGAGGTATCGAGGATTTATCCTTATGATTTCTTCTCTGCTTGGAGCCGGGATAAAGGTTAGGACAGCATATAGTAGTGATAATGTTAATGCTATGAAATTTAATAAGAGCATTGGTTTTGTGAAGTATCGCGAAATTGATAATGTTATTTTTGCTTGGATAAACAGAAATAGGCTTATTTCTATGCCAATATATAAGCGACTATATGGTATATTTGAAAAGTAGTTGAAGTGGAAGACTCTGAACAACCTGGCTTTCTGGCTCTTGCATAACTTATTGATTATTAGTGTATTCTTTGAAATACTCAAGCGCAGGTTGTTCGAAATTATGGCGAGAGAGGCTTCTGAAATTCAGACTCCCGGCAAGATCAGGGTGAATCAAATATGATCTTTTGAGAAAATGCTGTAAAGGGCATTGTTCCGAAAGATCCACGCAGAATGGCGGTTTGCAAAACTATTGCGGATACAATTAAGGCTCACATTGAACCGGAAAAAGAAAACGAATCGCTTCCTGAACTAAAGATTAAAGGTTTGGGGGTAAGCGATTATAAGTTTTAATTGCTAATTATGGCTGCATTATTTAAAAAGCTGGCGGATGGGGCTCAGAAGGTGGTGGATGCTGCGCAAAAGGCATCCTCCGCTACAGGCCATGCGTTGTCAGAATTGTCAGCTGGACTTGAAAATAAGGTCAGCGACTTGAAGGAAGAACGGGGTTTGAAAGCCCAGGAGGAATGGCTCAGTTCTGTGCAATGCAATCTGTCAGAGCCTTATGGCTTGGTTATCAGTGATTTGAGGCTGATTGTCGAGACGATTGATTCTCCTGAGGCCGTGTCGATGTCCGTTGAGGGCATTGTGCGTTCTTTGGAACACGCGCTTGAAATGGCGGAAAATGAGAAAACCAAGCGCGATTTGAAGGAAATATTTGCGTCAATGATCAGAGTCCTTCTTATGTTCCTTGAGGCTAAAATCAGTTATGCCGAAGATCGGAATTCAGAGAACTGTAATTGTCTGTTGTCTATGGCAGGAGAGGAATTGTCTTTATTGCTGCGAATCGTTGTGCGGAATCTTCCATCGGAATTATCTGCCAATGTGGATCTCAGGAATCCTTTATCTCAAAAGGCAGAACAGTCAGCATTCTTCAAGAAGGCGACTCCTTGGGCTAAGGATGGCAAGTCGAAGGTCAAAAAACACGAAGAGTACATGAATATGCTTAAAGATACGTTCAGTACTTTATCTGCTTATTCGCATGTCATTGGCCCGTCGGTCCCATTGAATCGTATCCTTTCTCATAACAGAAAGATTCTTGTGGATGATTTGAAAAATAAAATCTTCTCGGCTGTGAGAAATTCGCGCAAAGCAATGATTGCAGACAAGTCGATTAAAGTTTTAGGTCAATCCATAAAATCCCAATCGGTAGTAAATCTGATTACAAGTCCTTCCTCTTTTGCCATAAAGACTGCTTCTCAGGCGGTTTCCGGTTTAAGCGGGATCATTGCCGACAATGTTGGTGACAGTCTGTCGGACTATGATGCCTTTATTTCTGCAATGGAAGGGCTTAAAGAGAAAAGTAGTGTACAAAAGCATGAGGCTCAGCTCGTTGAGTCAGAATTGAATGCGCTGCAAATGGAGTATTCCAAGTTGGGAGTGTTCCAGGTTTCGGCAAAGAAGGAATTGAAGGTGGCTATTGATGCAAAGATGAAGTCGCTTCAGGAAATCAAATTGAAGTTAGATGGTGTCGAGAAGAAGTTGAACGAGTTGAACAATATCTTCCCAGACGCAGAGATGAAGAAAAAAGAGATTGCGGAGTATGATGAATCATTGAGTCGGATAGAGTCAATGTTTGAAAACAGATGAAAAATTATGGTTGAGGGTGTTCCACTATGGTTTGTGTTCGTTTTTGTAATAGGCCTGATCCTGTATTTGCTGAAGAGTGTGTTTAGCGGATTCTTGGGTGATGTGGCTTCTGTCCTGCGTGGCAAGATGTCGTTATTCGGATGTCTGATCAGTACCATAGTTTCGATATTGGTGGTTGTGCTCGTTGTCTGGTGTATTTTCTCCGAACTGTTCTAGTGTCTGTCCAGTGATATTATGGGTGTGAAATTTTCAGAACAACCTGGCTTTCGCCTAATCGTGGAAAGCATTGATTTATAGAGAATTAGCAAATAGTATGAAAACCAGGTTACCTGTTTTTTCGGGTAACCTGGCTTTTTGGTTCTTGCGTAACTTATTGATTATCAGTGCGTTCTTCGAAATGCGCAAGTGCAGGTTGTTCCACATCATTCAGGTAGCACGTGCGCGATGAACTTTCAGCAGAGTCATATCCATCGACCAAGCCGCTCAGTGCGGATCCGATGAGGTCAATGTTGAGCGCTGTTTCGATACGTGATGTCGTTTCCAATGTCATGTTTGAGTTTCCCTTGAGCAGATTGGAGACATATCAGCCGCTTCCCTCCTCATGTAATCTATTTCTGAAAAAGTCCAAGATATTATACTTTTTCTTGCAATTCCGAAGAATAATGTATATTTTTACGTCAAAAGTATGATTTATCGGACTTATGGAACTTAGTGATGTGTTAAAAAGTCGTAGGAAAACTCTTGAGATATCGCAATTGGACCTCGCTGAAATGGCAGGAGTGGGCTTGGCGACAGTCAAAGATGTTGAGAGGAAAAAGGGAAACCCTTCTATGTCGACGGTATTGAAAATATTGGAGGTCTTGGGCATGGAAATCGTCTTCCAGGTGCGTCAGACGGTCTGATACTATTTAGAATAAATATGAGACAGTTAGATGTGTATGTAAATGACATAAAGGCTGGGGTGCTGACGGAAAAGCATCCTGGCGACGGATATTGTTTCCAGTATGAGGCTGACTATTATTTGTCTGATGCTCCTTCAATATCAGTTACATTGTCAAAAAGAAATAGAATCTACGAATCAGCTCTTTTATTTCCCTTCTTTGCGAATATGCTTCCGGAAGGAGCAAATCGCAATGTAATATGCCGGACTCGAAGAATTGATGACAATGATTTATTCGGCATTCTTATCGCTATGGCGGGAAGCGATTTCATAGGAGGCGTCAATTTAAAAAATGCAAGGATAAATGATTGATATTCAATGCTGTCCTTCATCTCTTGATAGAGGATATACCACATATTGTCCGAATGCAGTCAAGTCATTGTTCAATGGTGTCAAGGTAAGTCCTTATTTGGATTTTGAACTTGAGAATGTCCGAAATAAGCAAACAATTATTGATGCCATGCATCGGATATCTGTGTCTGGAGTACAGGAAAAATTTCCTGCCATCGTTGACTCCGGACATATCAGGATTGCGGAAGATAATGAGCAATCTACATATATTCTGAAACCGGCTCCTTGGGATGAAACGTTGCGCGAACGTAAACAAATTCCTGCTAATGAGCATCTTACAATGCAAATAGCTTTCCGTGTTTATGGTATAGATACGGCGGCCAACGGATTATGCTTTACCAAGAAAGGTCAGATGGTCTATATAACCAGAAGATTCGATGTGCTTCCGAATGGCTCCAAATTGCTGATGGAAGATTTTGCCTCGGTAATCGGGAAAAATGAGGGGGAAACTGGAAAAGAATTCAAATACTGTGGTTGCTATGAGGATATTGCAATCGCAATCAGAAAAAATGTTTCTGCCTGGATGGTTGATATGGAGAAATTCTTCGAACTTGTTGTGTATAACTATATATATGCAAATGGGGATGATCATTTTAAGAATTTTTCATTGGTTTTGAAGGGGAATGACTATCGGCTTGCACCAGCGTATGATTTGCTGAATACCAGTTTGCATGTTAATGGTGAAGACTTTGGTCTTGATGGCGGTCTATCACCGAATATCTTCAAAAGTGACGTGTATGACCAATCAGGTCATCCATGTCGCATTGACTTTGTACGCTTTGGAGAGCAGATCGGACTACGATTGCCTCGTATAAACCGGATTCTTGATAAATATATGCGTTTGCCTGAATTAGCCGTTACTCTTATAGGGAACAGTTTTCTGAACGATAAGATGAAACGTCTTTACTTGAGAACTGTAAATGAGCGAATTGCAAGATTTGTTCGTGTTTCTGATTAGCTGACTAAAATGGCGGCCTCCACGTGAAGGTCGCCATTGCTATAAATGCTTGATAACATTGTCCTGCAGGCTACTCCGCGAACAGCTTGACGATGTTCAGGACTACCTCGGAGGCCTTCTCGATGTTCTCGAGAGGGGCGAACTCCATCTTGCCGTGGAAGTTCAGGCCGCCGGCGAAGATGTTCGGGCATGGGAGGCCTTTGAATGAAAGGTTCGCTCCGTCAGTGCCGCCTCGGATAGGCTGAATCTTCGGCTTGATGCCTGCCATCTCCATGGCCTTGACAGCCTTTTCAACAATGAAATAGTATGGCTCCACCTGCTCACGCATGTTGTAGTACTGGTTCTTGACCTCCAGAGTGGCAGTGCCTTCACCGTATTTGACATTGATGAAATTGACACATTGACCTATAAGCTCCTTCTTTTCTTCGAACTTCTTGCGGTCGTGGTCGCGGATGATGTAGCTGAAATCAGCCTCCTCTACCGAGCCCTTGAAACTGATGATGTGGAAGAATCCGTCATAGCCCTCGGTGAGCTCAGGACGTTGGCCGATAGGAAGCAAGTCATTGAACTCCATACCGATAAGGATGGCATTCTTCATCTTGTCCTTCGCGTAACCCGGGTGGACATTGCGCCCCTGGATATGGATCTTGGCGGAAGCGGCATTGAAATTCTCGAACTCCAGCTCACCGATTTCGCCGCCGTCCATCGTATAGGCATAGTCGGCACCGAAGCGCTTCACGTCGAACTTCACGACACCGCGGCCGATTTCCTCATCCGGAGTGAAACCGATCTTGATGTCGCCATGCTTGAACTCAGGGTGCTCCATGATGTATTGCACCGCGTTCATGATCTCCGCCACACCGGCCTTGTCGTCAGCTCCGAGCAGCGTGGTGCCGTCAGTGGTGATGATGGTCTGGCCCTTGTGAGCCAGCAGCTCAGGGAACTCGGACGGTCTCAGGAACAGGCCAGGCACACCTTTCAATGCGATGTCACCGCCGTCGTAGTCCTTGATGATCTGCGGCTTGACATCCTTTCCGGAAGCGTCAGGAGACGTATCCACGTGCGCGATGAAGCCTATGGCAGGAACTTTCTTGTCAATGTTGGACGGGATGGAACCCATGACGTAGCCGTACTCGTCCAGGGTAGCCTCCACGCCCATATCGTTCAGCTCCTTGCAGAGCAACTTCAGCAAATCCAGTTCCTTGGCAGCGCTTGGCTGTGACTCCGAATTTTCATCTGACTGAGTGTCGATGGCGACGTATCTCAGAAATCTGTCCAATATCTTTTCCATATCTCGTTATTGTAATTGTTTTTTCTCATTGACCTTCATCGCGACCCCGATAATGAACGCGATGATACCTATATAAGGAAGCAGCGCAACAGCTTCACCGTACTCTGCGTGCCACGAAGTTAGGAACAGATCCACATTTGCGAACTTGAGGATGGCGCTGACAACACCCATCAGGGCGCCGCCTGCAATAAATCCTGAGGCGATAAGCGTACCCTTTTCGTGTCTCTCTGCATTGACCTGGGCATCCTTGCTGCGGGAAGCGACGAACCACGAGATGGCGCCGCCGATGAGCAGAGGCAGGTTCAGGTCGATAGGAATGAACATTCCGAGAGCGAAAGCGAGTGCAGGTATCTTGCACATTGTCAGGACAATAGCGATGAGCGCACCGATTCCGTAGAGGATCCACGGAGCACCGCCGCCGTTCATCAGCGGCTGGATAACGGCTGCCATTGCATTGGCCTGAGGCGCGACGAGAGCATTGTCCCCGGTGAATCCGAAGGTCTTGTTCAGCACGAGCATCACTCCGCAGACAGTAGCAGCAGCGACGGCGACGCCCGCGAACTTCCAGATTTCCTGCTTCTTAGGCGTTGTGCCGAGCCAATATCCGATTTTCAGGTCAGTCACGAACGAGCCCGCCACAGACAGCGCGGTGCACACGACTCCGCCGATCACCAGCGCCGCCGCCATACCGGCATTGCCCTTCAGCCCGACCGCCACGAGGATCAATGATGCTATGATCAATGTCATAAGTGTCATGCCGCTGACGGGGTTCGAGCCCACGATGGCGATAGCGTTGGCAGCCACGGTCGTGAACAGGAAGGAGATGATGCCCACGATCAGCACGCCGACCAATGCCTGCCAGATGTTTTCCACGACTCCGCCCAATGCGAAGAATGCGAAAATCGCCAGCAGGGCTATGACAATGCCGAAAACAATCGTCTTCATCGGCATGTCTTCGTCTGTGCGCTCGGTGGCTTCGGCTTTTGTGCCCGGCTTTTTCGTGAACTCGCTTGCTGCAAGTCCTACGGCCGATTTGATGACTCCGAAAGACTTGATGATGCCGATGATGCCGGCTGTGGCAATGCCGCCGATGCCGATGTGACGCGCGTATTCCTTGAAGATCTGGTCTGCGGACATGTCTCCGATGGTCTGCGTGATGCCGCTGTTCATAATGTCAATGACTTGGCCGCCCCAGATGAGATTCATCAGAGGGATGATTACCAGCCACACCAGGAAGCTGCCGCAGCAGATTATGAACGCGTATTTGAGACCGACAATGTAGCCGAGTCCGAGTACTGCAGCGCCGGTGTTCAGCTTGAGTACGACTTTGGCTTTGTCTGCGATGTGCTGGCCGATGGTGGTGACTGTGGTGGATACCGTTTCGCTCCATGCGCCGAAAGTGGCGATGATGAAATCGTAGAGTCCGCCCACGAGACCGCTGAGTATCAATGTCTTGGCATTGTTTCCTCCGCCTTCGCCGCTAATCAGGACCTGTGTTGTGGCTGTGGCTTCAGGGAAAGGATACTTGCCGTGCATCTCCTTTACGAAGTATTTTCTGAACGGAATCAGGAAGAGGATGCCGAGAATGCCGCCGAGAAGGGAGGACAGGAACATCTGCATAAAGTTCACCTCTACACCTAATATATATATGGCAGGGAGAGTGAAGATGGCGCCGGCAACCACTGAGCCGGAGCATCCGCCGATGGACTGTATGATGACATTCTGTCCGAGGCCGCTTTTCTTGCCCAATGCGCTTGTAAGGCCTACGGCAATGATGGCGATCGGAATGGCCGCTTCGAATACCTGGCCGACCTTCAGTCCGAGGTATGCGGCAGCGGCTGAGAAGATGATGACCATGATCAGGCCGACGCATACTGAATAAGGTGTGACTTCAGGATAGTTTTTCTGAGGGCTCAGAAGCGGTTCGTACTTTTCGCCCGGTTTAAGTTCTCTCTGCGCGTTCTCAGGCAGAGTCGTTCTTTTTTCTTCCATTTGCTTATCTGTCTATGTGTTTTAGCAATCCTTAAAAAAACAACCTGCATCTTAAGTTGTTTTTGTCAGCGCGACTCTTCTGGCCGCGTCATACAAACTTAAGCAAAATCCATTTATTTCGACAGGTTTTGAGGGTGAAAATGGTGTATAAAATGTTTTTTATGAAAAAAATGATAAAAAAAGTCGGAAAAAATTTGGAGGTAATGAAAAAGTGCGTATCTTTGCAGTCCGTTTGAGAAACAACGATGCTGAAAAGCTTCAGAAACACGTTCAAACGGCCAAGTTCATTGACAACATTGAGAGAGAATAAGAGGTAAAGATAGAAAAGAAAATCAG
>ERZ1026929.341-NODE-341-length-25181-cov-5.799769_pt1 | contig 25181 bp, 21 predicted proteins | sample MGYA00519463_ERZ1026929 | MGnify/ENA primary metagenome ERZ1026929 (study PRJEB26926, sample SAMN06164829) | human gut metagenome | biome: ENVO:00009003; feature: ENVO:2100002; material: ENVO:00002003 | host: Homo sapiens | place: USA | collected 2012 ... | reverse complement strand
CGGAGATGTGTATAAGAGACAGGATGAGCCTTTCGGCCCGGTTCGGCCTCACCGTCACCTTCCAGCGGCCTGAGAAAGCCCGCTTCGAGGTCATCCTCACCGAGCTGGCCAAACAGCACGGCATCGAGATGCCCCACGACGAGCTTCTGACCAAGGCCGAAGCCTTCGCCATCCGTGCCGGAGGCCGCAGCCCCCGCGTCGCCAAGCAGTTCATCGAGCAGTGTGCCGCAGGCGTGCAGAAGTAAATAATAGGAACGATTCAAATCTTCGAGAGTTCCCTCATGGAATCCCTCCGGAGGCATTCTCTTCGGATGCCCCGGACCACAGCACCGGGATCCTGCAAAAAATGCGAGAGCTCATACTGCGCAAAAGCGCGGCCTTCGTCTGAAACGAAAATTTTCCCCTCCGCAAAGCTCACGGTGAAGCCCCGGAATTCAAATGCAAGGCCGTTGTCCGGTTCATTGATGGTGTCGCCCCAGACGGCCCGCTTCAGGGCCGAACAAAGGCGGTATTCCTCTTCCGTGCGGAGCCAGAGTTCCGGCGTCTGGACACTGTGCTCCAGCAGGAACAGGTTGGTAAAATCCCTTACAAAGCCCGTTTCTTTTGCCTCGATGGGCCGATTCAGCTGCTTCCATTCCCGGATGTCGAAGCGGTAATAAAAGTTTCCTTCCGTCCCTCTCCGGGGGCTGACCTCTGTGATCGCGCTCCGGCGGACGGCGCTGCATTTCGTGACTTCGCCGTAGTACCGGACACCTGCCTGTGCGCCGAACACATACTGCGATTGGTAAAGGGCCACATAGCGGATAGGAAAATCACTGTCTTGCAGGCGCTCTGCCGGGATGTAATAAAAGCAGTGCTTCCGGCAAATATCCAGCTGCTGCGGGCTGCGCATAGTACCCACCAGTACATCCCGCACGGCCCAGTCCACTGCTTTCAGCTTCGCTTCCAGTTTCTCCATCTCGCCCGCCCCCTGCTGTGCTTTATTTTATTGTACCGTCTTTTCTGCGGAGAGGCAAGATGCAGATAAACAAAAAATCCGTTGTCATCTGACAACGGATTTTTTGAATGGAGAATTAGGGACTCGAACCCCAGACCCCCTGCGTGTGATGCATGACGACTTTTTGATTTTTATGACGTCAATTCGTTAAACAGGCTCAATTTGCTACAGATCTGCTACAAACGGCAGTTTTTCGACTTGCATCAGTAACCTGTTTTTTATATTCTCATTGGCCAAACTTTCAACTCCTATACTCTCCCCTCGCCAAAAAAGTCTCAAATGTTTTGTGTGGTTTGATGATAGTATTTTCAGTTGACGTATGATACACTGAATTTTAAGGAGTTATTCAGTTGTACTGTGACTACTTATCTAAGCATTTTTACGGACACCAAATCTTGCATACAAAAATGCGAAATCTGCTTTGAAATGGGTATTTGCTTATGTTTAAAATCAACAATCTGGCAAATCAGACAAGTCACATCGTCACCGAACAGAAGGGTATCTTCTCCATTGTTGAGCACAATGTCGATTTCTCCGTAGCGCCTTGCAATGCAATGGAAGAATACTATATGAGCCAGATGAATGTCAAACGGAAACAGGCCATTGCCAATCTCAACGGAAAAGTGGGGCTTGTTCTCCAAGCGGGCGCAATGCAGTACATTGTTGGCAACGTGCAAGCAACCACCGGATTGAAGGGTGTTGGCGACTTCTTAGGCAAAATGGTAAAAAGTTCCGTCACAAAAGAAAGCGCAATCAAGCCGGAGTACGTCGGAACGGGTGTGCTCGTGACCGAACCCACCTATAAATATCTTCTAACCGAAAATGTCGGTGACTGGACAGACGGTCTTGTAATGGAAGACGGCATGTTCCTGGCCTGTGAATCCACTGTCAAGCACGAGATTCAAGCACGCTCCTCGCTTTCTTCTGCAGCACTCGGAAATGAAGGACTCTTCAATCTACGGCTTGCTGGCAATGGTGTATGTGTACTGGAAAGCAATGTTCCCCGTTCGGAAATCGTAGAAATCGACCTTCAAGACGACGTTTTAAAAATTGATGGCAGCTTTGCGATTTGCTGGTCCGGCAGTCTCAGCTTTACGGTTGAACGTTCCGGAAAAACCTTGCTTGGTTCTGCCGCATCCGGTGAGGGTCTGGTAAATGTTTATAAGGGAACTGGCAAAGTATGGCTTGCTCCATTAACGCCTTCTCAATCACTGGTTAGCGCAACGCATGCAAAAAATGCAAAGTAATTGACCACCTGTTCTTATCGCTTTCACTGTTTTACTTCTTTACAGCATCATCTTTGCAAAAAGCTCTTGGCCTTTAATATAGAGGCCAAGAGCTTTTTGCTTGCCGCTGAACTTCTGCTTCAAAGGCCGTGTTCAGCTTAATTTTCAATCATCTACACTTTGCGTTTCAGATAATTCTTCCCAGTCTTCTGGATTTCCGCATCTACGGAGATACTCATGCCCGCCATCGACTGCACACGATCCGCAAGAACAAAATTTGAAATCATGCACAGAGCAGCTTTCAATAACGTCCCTGCACTTTTTACACCGGATCATATTTCTCACTATTTTCATCATGCACGTCACCCGCAGTCAATTATCGGCGCTCACATCATTTTTTGAGCCGCAAATAATATTTTTCAAGGCTCTTATCGCAGACATCCACAATATGCAGCCAATCTTCCCGTGTGAGCTTGCGGAAGATGATCGGGTTCACCTCGATGGTCTCCACGTCCTTGCAGCGCATCAGGAATCGCATATCCTCAAAGCGCTTGAAGGGATTGGAGAGGATGTTCTTCTCCACATCCTTCCGGGTATAGCCACCCTTCTGATAAATGCTGGTGGATTTCTCTGCGATCATCCCGTGCGCCTTGCGGTCCTCGTAGAAGTCGATGAAGTAGCCCACCACGTCCGGCAGAGCGACTCTGCCGCTGGTGTCCATATACTCATAGATTGCTTTGAGCAGCACTGGCTTGTAGAAGTAGCTCATGTCCATCGTTTCAATAAACTTCATGAACTTGTCCGCCATATTCTGCGGCGTAATGAGATCCCAGCCATACTGTTTCGCAATGTTGCGGATGCTTTCCTCCCGGAAATAGTGGAACATCCGCTTATCACCAAAGGGAATCGAAAGGTCCGGTTTGACTTTTCCGTCCTTGATGTAGCGCTCCACCGTCTCGGACTGCACATCCACCATCCGGACGAACTCGATCTGCGAGATCATATCCTTGACGCTGTTCTGCCAGTTGAAAAGGTCAATGATCTCATAGTCCGACACATCGATTGGCACATCCAGCCATGCCTCCGGCTTTTCACCCTGAAACAGCATATCCTGATCCAGCTTGCGCTTGTTCTCCGGTGCCAACACATACGCCATGGGCTGATATTTTGCAATTTCGGCTGCATGGTCTACGCTGGCACAAAAGATCACGGTCTTTTTGCCGTTGACGTACTTTAAATATGTATCAACGATCAACTGATTCCGTTCCGGGATGAACAGCTTGCTTTCCAGATCCTGCGAATTGTATTTGATGCCGTTGATCCGCACATCGGTCAGGTCGATGTTGGTCTTGACCCGGATGCAGCGAATCGGCACCAGAATACCACGCTCTACAGCAGTTTTGAGATTCATTTTGTGGGCAACGTTCTGGAACAGTTCCAGCATATCTTCGCCATCGCTGCGTTCCGGGGTAGCGGTCAAACCCAAAATAAACTTCGGGTGGAAGTAGGTGAAAATCTTCTGGTAGGTGTTGGCTGCCGCATGGTGACATTCGTCCACGATCAGGTAGTCAAAATCCGTAGGCGAGAACTTTTCCAGATCCTTGGAGATACTCTGCACCGTTGCAAAAATGACCGTCTGGGTCATATCCTTCTGACTTCCGGTGTACTCTCCCAAAGTCGCTTCCGGCCAGGCCTTAGCAAAGGTTTCTTTTGCCTGCGACGCCAGCTTCAGGGCATTGACCAGAAATAGTATGCGTCCGCCCACTGCCTTGGCGTCCGTTGCTGCCGTGATGGTTTTTCCTACGCCGGTCGCATTGTACAGCAGCGCAATGGTCTTGCCGTCCTCTCGCATTTTCTGCAGGTTCTCGGTAGCCTCCTGCTGGTAATCCCGAAGCTCGATGGTCTGCCCCATCTGAACCGGCAGGTCCGCTTCAAACGCCTTGAACATGGGGCTGGTGCCCAGAAACGTAATCAGCTCGTCTTTGACCTTTTCCGGTTGCTTTTCCAGCTGGCTGTAGATTCAACGGTATACTTTCCAGTTGTCATAGATCAGGCTGTTCTGTTTCAGGAGGTCATCAGCGTATTTGTTTTCGGACACCTTGCTCGGGTTGTGGTAGGTCTCACCGTCAATCTCGATTGCAATTTTGGATTCAGGAGATTCCAGCGCAAAATCGATATAACGGTGCCGCCCATAGATGTCCACGCAGGGGTACTGGACCTGCAAATTTTCGGTTTTTTCCGGGCCAAAAGCCTCACAGAAAAGCTGTACAAACAGCTCCTCTGCACGGCTGTTGACACTGGTTGCCTTCATTGGTTCCATGGTGGCCTCCTAAAACGATATTCCCCATTAAGATTTATAATTTTATTGTATCATCCGCAAAAAGCTCTGTATAGTTTGTTTCTTTGGCAAGGTTTTCTGTCCTTGTTTCTTAATTCTATACCTTTATAAGAGAACTCATTGATTTTTTATTTGACTGACGTTTCCAAAAAGATAACCATAATTTTTTCTCAAAAGACTTAACTCTACTGCATCCATGGGCTTCTACTAAGCGAAGACACTTACAGTTGGAAGTGAAAGCGGGGTTTTACCATGGAATATACCGCCAGCACCGCGCCAGCCAGCCGGCCGCCGCCACCAAGCACCGCAACGAGCTTCTGGTGGATGCCGAGAGCTTCGCCTACATTTTTGCCAGCCCTAACGGTGAGCACCAGCAGGACCCGCTGGCCAAGGTCAAGACCGCCATGTTGCTGATCCAGAAGGACAGCGAAGCACGCGGCTATGCACCCTTCATCATGCGGCCCTCTCCTCTGTTCACCCACGGGTATTTCCTGCTCAACAGCGCCGATGCCGCCGCAGTCAACCGCATCTGTACCGGTGCTGCCACCCTGCAGGATGAGGCCTCCGGAGTCTACGACGTAGATCTTGCCCGCCTGTGGAGCAGCCGCTGGCAGAACGATTTTTCCTTTCCGCAGTTCAAGTACCTGCTGTACACCCACAGCGACAAGCTGCCGCTGAATGCCCAGCTGCACCTGACCCCCGCCATGCAGCTGACGCTGGAGTGGCACACCAATGCGGATGCCCGTTTTTCCGTTCTGCTGCGCGCCCTGAAGGAGATCTTCTTCGAGGCTGCCCGCAGTGGCCAGTATCTCTACGATCGGGATGCCGCCGCCCGGCTGGCGCAGGCCACAGGCCTGAGCAGCACCCGTGCCACCAGTGCAGTGCGCGTAGTGCTGGCGGCTGTGCAGTCTTGGCAGCAGCATTCGTCCCGCCTGCAGCGCACCCGTGTGCTGCGCCGTGGCACCACGCAGGAAGGCGCAGAGTACAGCGTCGTGGACCCGTTCATCAGCGAGTTTTTCCACTGGCTGGAGCAGAGCTTTGCTGTTCTGCACAGCGGCGAGACCTGCCGCTATCTGCCGGTGAACGATTCTGTGCAGGGCAGCGAGCGTCTGACCCCGGCTCTGGGCGTTCTGGAAGAGCTGGACCTGCTCCACTTTGCCCTTCTGGGAGGCTCCAACAGCTGCCTGTACCTCTACGTCAACCAGACCCAGACCCTGGAGCTGGCTGACCGCGGGTTCTACCGCAACCACCTGCCGGAGCGCATTGCCCAGCGCCACACCGATGCTGTGCGGCTGATGAGCTGGCTGTTTACCAGCGGCTTTTCCAGCGAGCAGCTTTGGGACCGCATCGAGGAATACTTTCTCGGCCTGCCCATTCAGGGCTTTGACGCCCCTTCTGCCGAATCGAGGTGATCTTTATGCCTTATCTTTTCTGCTCCATCCGCGCTTCTCCGGTGTATAGTTCTTTTCTTTTGACTCAATGTGTGGTATAGTAAAACTACACCCCGCAAGGGGACGGAAACGTATCGTCAGGCTGTGCGTCAACAATCAGTGCGATTGCAATTTCTCCCCGCAAGGGGACGGAAATGATGTTCTGCATCAAAGTTCTGGAACCATCCTATTGCAATTCATCCCCGCAAGGGGACGGAAACGCTGTACAGCCGTTTTAATGTGTTTGTGTTCGGTATTGCAATTTATCCCCGCAAGGGGACAAAAAAGCACCTCTGCCACTGGCGTTTGCCAGCAGCGGAGGTGCTTTGCTTTTTCTTATATTCTATTTTACAGGTTGGGAACTGCGCCTGCCGGAATCGTCTTTGTGACAGGCAGCGCCTTGACGCCTTGCGGGACGTTCCGCTTCAAGGGGCGGATCTTATGCAGGTAGGCGGCGATCTTTTGCAGGGTCTCTTTAATGTGCTCTGTATCCAGCGGCAGAACGCGCTCGCTCTGTAAGCCTAGGTCGCTGGCGCTGGCGTGATTGATCTGGTTGCGGTACTGCATCACGCGCTGATAGAGCAGGGCAGCCTGCTCCAGCTGCGGGCGGATGGCAGGGTCGATGACCAGCTGCCCAGAGGCAAGCACCATATCCAGATAGTCGTGCATTTCTGCATCATTTGCTACGCCGAACAGCATATTGCCTTCTGCATCGTCCCGGCTTAGGGTCAGGCGCAGGTCTGTTGTATAGGGATATTCCTTCTGCATCAAAGTCAGGCGGCAGAAATGGAAGTGGAACAGCGGGTACACCCACGGCTTGCCCTTGTTCTGCATCTGCGCTGCCAGATACTCCCAGCCTTTGGGGGTGGGCTGCACAAAAATATGCTGGCAGACATATTCCGGCATCTGCTCGCACAGCAGGGTCAGCGCCTGCTGGTACATCCCGTGGCCGGCGCACCAGCTCACCAGTGCAGGCAGCGCCTTTTCGCCGGAGGAAAGCAGCTCTGCAAACTCGGTACTGAAACGGTCTTTCAGCAGCCGGAAGAACAGGTCGGTCAGGTTCTGGCTCTTCTTGGGCGTCTTTTTCAGCGCCTGATCGATCTGGTTCAAATCGTCGTTCAATTTCTGCACCCGGCACAGCGCCAGATCTTCCGAGAACTGGTTGATACGGGTCAGCAGCGTGTGCAGCACCGGGTCTTTTTCGCCCTCGCTCCACAGATAGCGCTTCAGTTTTTGCGCGGTGCCAGTGGAGAAGAACTCGTCCATGGCGGTAACAAAGTCGAACAGATCATACAGCTGGGTGCGGTCGTGCGCGACAGGCTCTTCCCCGCGCAGCTCCGCATAGATCACCCGGCGGGTCTCCACTTTGCGCAGGTCCCGCATACAGCGAGCAGCGGTCACCAGCAGCATGGCAGTGTCCCGCATGCCACCGGAAAGGTCGATGGAAAGGGTGTCCCCTTCGTTGATCTTTTCCAGCAGCTGCGAGATGGCCTGAAACTGCTTTTTCTCGTCATCCATGCTGTCCGGCACTTCGATCACCACCAGCCGTTCTTCCGGGATGCCCACCCTGCGCAACGCATCGCGGAAATATTCCAGCGTGGTGCAGGTGCTGCCGTCCGGCATTTCCACCACAGCTTTTTTGCGCACCGTCTCGCTGCACAGTGCCAGAATGCAGTCCGGGGTCTCCTTTTCCTTTATCAGGTACCGCACCGCGCCCTCGTTGGTCTGGGTCTTGTAGTTCGGGTTTTTCGGGCTCATATATAAAAGTAAAACATCGCGTCCCATTTTATCCATCCTCCTGTTCCGTTTTCATCTGCACCAGTTTTTGCTGCCATGTTTTGCGCCGCTGCGACACCGCCGCCCGGCTCACACCAAGAAATTCTGCCACGGTCTTATCCTGCGCCGGGTTGCGCTCCGAGTCCAGCAGGGCGTGGAGCGCGGCGCATTCCAGCGCTTTGGGTGCATAGGGCGGCTGAACGGTAAACTCCACATACCGGTGCAGCAGCAGGATATCCCACAGACAGTTGTCCTGTTCCAGCGGACGCAGATCATCGCAGTTTGCCAGCCGCGCGGGCGCATCCTCTGCCGGAGGCAGCGCGTCATTGTTGCGCAGAAAGCCCATCAGCACGCTGCTCCACAACGGGCCAGCTGTCTTGCCGTATTTTTCCTTCTGCTGCAGGTTCATCAGCCCTATGCCGCGGTGCAGCCATGCCAGCATTTCACTGCTCTGCTCCACCTTTTCTTCCACGCTTTTTTCTTGGGAAACCACCCGGTCACCCAGCGCCGAATCCTCTCCGCCAGTGTCGTCCAGACTGAGCACCGACTGCTTATTGCGCAGTGCTTTCCGCAGGGTCTTTACGCCGACCCCGACAATATCGGCGATCACCTGTTCTTTTTCCGGGTCACGGCAGAGCACACTCTCTGTAATCCCGTTCTTTTCCATGTATTCCAACGCTTTTTTGATCTTGCGGTTCGTCTCGCGTCCGAAGCCCGTCACAGCCATTTCTTCCTGCTGCTGGTCGTGTGCCTGTGCATGACGGACAGCGGTGCGCAGATACATACTGAAGGTCTGCCCCGGCTTTGCTTCCCAAAAATCAAACGCATCCAGAAACGCCTTGCAGAAATCCACGCTGTTCCATGCTTCCTCTCCCCTTCCGGGAGCCTGTGCGGTCAGAAAGCATTCCGCCCAGAACGTGCGGAACCGTTCATCATTGGCATCGTGCAGCTTTTTGCGCTGTTCCGGCGGCAGCTGCAGCAGCGGCGAAGCATCAATGTCCGCCCATGTTTTCACATCATTCATCGCTGCTCAGTCCTCCCGGTGCTCGTTCATCCAGATCAGCTGATGGAACACTTGTTCGGCGGTCTTGCTGTCACGCATAGTGCCTACCAGCCCGGCAAGCTGATACAGCGCTGCCATATCGTAAAGCCGCGCGCTGAGCACCTGCCCGTTTTCCCGCTTGACCTCACCATAATACACACCGCCTACTTCTAACTCCGTATGGGTAGCTTCGGCGCAGGTCAATGCCGTCAACGTGACCACCGGGATGCTCTTGGAGCCGTAGGTGATGCAGGCATACACCCGGGTGACCTGCGGCAGGGCATCCACCAGATCCCGGCACAAGCCGATCAGCGTTTCCGGGCGCTGATCCTCGGGCAGGTGGAGCTGGTGCACCTGATCTTCTGCAATGCCCAGCTGCGCCAGCTCTTCCAACAAGCGCTGATAATTGCGGGCGGTATCGGCATTTTCCTGCCGGATGGCCAGCAGCTGCACCGTGTCCCCGGGTTCAAGGGTATCCCGCATCACCTGCACGATGGGAAAGCAGGTGGCCGTGGGCGGGGCTGCATGATCCCGCTGGTACAGCATGGGGTCCAGCTTTCCCTGCAAAGGTACGGTGGTGATATAAGTCTTTAGCACAGGGCAACACTCCTTTTTATAAGATCCATTATCTGCATCATACCATAAAAAGGCCGCTGCTACAATGGTTTAAAAAATTTATGCGGATTTATTTTTTTACGCCTTAACTGCACCCTTGCCATGGGCTTCTGGTAGGTGAAAGGAGGTGAAAAACATGTTTGAGCTGATCTCTACTCTGGGCTGTGCCGCAGCCGGTGCCGTCGCAGGCGCCGTGAAGGGTGCCTCCATCGGCATCGCCGTGGGCGGCCCTGTCGGTGCCATTGCCGGCACCATCCCCTTCGCCATCGTTGGCGGCGTTACCGGCGCTCTGGCCGGCAACAACGTTGGCCACCGCATCGACAAGCGGTGAGCCCCGCGCCAGCACTCCCGTCCGTTTTGTGCGGACGGGAGCCTTTTTTAAAGAACCGGGAGGTACACGCTATGTTCATCAACTTTTCCAACCACCCCTACGCCCAGTGGAGCGCCGAGCAGCAGGCGGCGGCGCAGCGCTACGGCAAGGTGGTCGATCTCGTCTTCCCTGCCATCGACCCCGCCGCCGACGAGGCCGCACTGGACTCCCTTGCCACGGTATACGCCGACCACATCCTGCACCTTAACCCGGACGCCGTGCTCTGTCAGGGCGAGTGCACCTTTGTGTACCGGGTAGTCCAGCGTCTGGAAGCCGCAGGCATCCCCACGCTGGCCGCCTGCTCCCGCCGCAAGAGTCAGGAGACCACCTACCCGGACGGCAGCACCCTGAAGCGCAGCATTTTTGTGTTTGCCGGGTTCCGGCGGTATGGCTCGCCCTGAAAAGGGATTTCAATTTTTCCACCGCCGTGGTATAATGGGGTCATCCCGCAAGGGGACGATAACCTGGGCTTCGTGGTGTACTTCCACAAGTAGCATATTGCAGCTTATCCCCGCAAGGGGACGGAAACAATAAAGCCCCTCGAAGCGCCACAATGTTGTTGGATTTCAACTTATCCCCGCAAGGGGACGATAACGCGCAGGGGTTTGGTATGTACAGATAACCATGCTATTGCAGCTTATCCCCGCAAGGGGACGATAACCAAAGACCGTGAGCCGGAGCGTGACCGCCTTGAGATTGCAGCTTATCCCCGCAAGGGGACGATAACTCCCCGGTGCAGCCCCGGCGGATGGTCGGCAGAATATTGCAGCTTATCCCCGCAAGGGGACGATAACATCGGCTCCGGGGTCTTTTCGATGTCCGCAATGCATTGCAGCTTATCCCCGCAAGGGGACGATAACTTGCTGTCAATGATGTTGTTGCTGATGTTGATCTATTGCAGCTTATCCCCGCAAGGGGGCAAAAAACTCCGCATCAAAAAAAGATGCGGAGTTTTTCTTTTACAAAACTTAACTCTTTGTTTTCCGTGGGCTATTCCTCTATGAACGGAACGCTCGCAGCTGCTGTGATATTTTCTCTGCTGCGGCTTTTGCATAGCGACAAAATGTGTTATAATAAAGCCAATTCCAAGCATCTCTTACAAAATTGACAAATACGTTTTCCGTTTATTGTGCAATTCTTCCACAACCCGTAAAGGAGATGGTATTTTGAACGTTCTCACCCTGCTGTCCACCTATGGCGGGCTGCTGCACGACACCGGTAAAGCGGTGTACCGTGCCGGTGGGCAGCGCGGCAGCCACAGTGAACAGGGCTACCAGTTTTTGCACGGCGTTTTGCCCGGTGCAGGCTGGGCACCGGCGCTGGACTGTGTGCGCTACCACCACGCCGCCGCGCTGCGCGGTGCAGCAAGGGCTCTGCCAGCCGATTCCCCGGCCTATATCGTTTATCTGGCAGATGATCTTTCTGCCGCCGCAGACCGCCGGGAGATCGAAGGCGAAAGCAGTTCCTTCCGGCGGGATCTTCCGCTGGACTCGGTGTTCACCCACCTGAATGGTTCCCACCCCGGCTGGATGATGCCTGCGCAGCCGCAGGACGGCAGCCTGAAGCTGCCACGGCAGCAGCAGCCGCTTTCCGCTTCCGTCTATGCAGATGCCGTGCGCAAGCTGAGCGAGTGCCTGCCGGATCTGCAGCCGCAGCCGGAGTGGATCAACTCGCTGCTGGGTCTGCTGGAAACGCAGTTCGGCTGTTTTCCGTCCAGCACCTTTACCGGCGAAAGCCCGGATGTTTCTCTGTTTGACCACGCCAAGACCACCGCAGCCATTGCGGCGTGCATCAGCGAATATGTGCAGGCAAACAACATCACCGACCTGCGCAAAGCGCTTTTTGAGCAGGAGAAGGATTTTTGTCAGAAGGACGTTTTTCTGCTCTATACCGCTGATTTTTCCCGCATCCAGAAGTTTCTTTATACCGTCCATACCGAAAACGCCCTGCGCTCCCTGCGCAGCCGGTCGTTCTTTCTGGAGCTGCTCATGGAGCACTATCTGGACGAGCTTCTGGCCGGGTGCGGCGTGTCCCGCGCCAACCTGATCTACAGCGGCGGCGGGCACTGCTATGTGCTGCTGCCCAATACTGCCGCTGTGGCCGATACCCTGACCCGGTGGAACCGGCAGTTCAACCGCTGGCTGCAACAGCAGTTCGGCACCCAGCTGTTTCTGGCCAACGCATGGACGCCCTGCTCCGGCAACGACCTGACCAATACCCCGGCTGAAAAAAGCCCCTACAAAGAGCTGTTCCGCCGGGTGAACCGTCTGCTGGAGCAGCACAAATTCCACCGCTATACCGCAGAGGATCTGCGGCAGCTGAACAGTACCGCCGCTTACCCGGATGGCCGGGAATGCAAGGTGTGCGGCACCAGTGCCAACCTGAAGGATGATCTCTGCCCTTGGTGCAAACTGTTCGTAGATCTTTCCATTAAGATCCAGAACACGCGCGTTCTGGTAGTAAGCCGTCAGCCCTCGGCTGCCGATGACTGCACGCTGCCTGCACTGGACGGCGGCAGTGAATATCTGTCCCTGACGGATCCGCTCTCTGCCCGCAAACGGCTGGCTTCCGGCGAGCCCGTCGCGCGTGTATATACCAAAAATGCACCGTTCACCGGCCTTACTTACAGCACCAACCTGTATGTTGGCGATTACGCCGCCAGCAACAGCATGGAAGAACTGGCAGAGCAGTCCGAGGGCGTGCGCCGCATTGCGGTCTGCCGCATGGATGTGGACAACCTCGGGCACGCCTTCATCTCCGGTTTTGAACAGGAAAACGAGAAAGACCCGGTCAAACGGATGCACTATGTTACCCTGTCCCGCACCTCAGCGTTCTCCCGGCAGATGTCACTGTTTTTCAAGTGCTACATCAACGGCATTCTCGAAGGGCTGCAAGTGAGCATTGTTTATGCCGGCGGTGATGATGTGTTCCTTGTGGGCTCATGGAACGATGTTCTGGAAGCAGCACAGCGCATCCAGCGTAATTTCACCGCATTCTCCTGCGGTGCACTGACCCTCAGCGCAGGCATCGGCATCTTTGATGACCATTACCCCATCCGGCTTTCCGCCGAGGAAACTGCCGCGCTGGAAGAATCCGCCAAGCATCTGCCCGGCAAAAATGCAGTGGCACTGTTCACGCCGGAGCGCAAAGCAGTCCGGGATGCAAAGGGCAATCTGCTGGTGCAGCCGGAGCAGGGACATATCTATGCGTGGGATGTATTCCGCACAAAGGTCCTGACCGAAAAGGTCGGCTGCCTGCAAAGCTTCTTCGGCAAGGATAACGCCGAGCATGGAAACGCCATGCTCTACAATCTTCTGGCACTGCTGCGGGAAGCCGAAAACGACCGCATCAACCTCGCACGGTACGCTTACCTGCTGGCGCGGCTTTCCCCAAAAAAGAATGCACCGGATTATAAACTTTACGAGCAATTCTCTCACAACATGATGGATTGGGCATTGGATGCCGTACAGCGTCACCAGCTCATCACCGCAATTTATATTTATGTCTATCAGAACAGAAAGGGTGGCGACACAGATGGCAGGATGGAATGATAATGGCCGCAGCTATGGCGGCGGTGGCTATAACAACAGCCGAAGCGGATATAGCAACAGCTACAACGGAAACCGCAGCGGTTCCGGCAGCTATAACAACCGCAGCAGCTATGGACAGCAGAAAGAGCTGCCGCCGGAGATCACGCCGAAAAAGGTGCCGGAAGATTATGTAGACGAAGCCGAGCGTATTATGCGCAGCCTCATGAGCGGCGGTAAGACCGTGACCACCAGCAAGATCCGCAACCTGTTGAGCCTTGTGACGGATATCTATAACGAGGAAAACATCCGCACCGAGGAGAAGCTTCTGCCCGAAAGCATCGTGAAGCTCAACCTGATGCGGGTCCGGGTGGCTTATGAGTGCGGGCGCGATGATACCGTAAAAAGCTTTGTGGCGCAGACGAACCTGCTGGAATACCTCAAGGGCATTTCCACCGACCGTGCGGACCTGATCCGCTTTGCACACTACATGGAAGCGCTGGTCGCTTTCCACCGCTACTTCGGCGGCAAGGAGGGGTAATCATATGTATGGAAAAATTCTGATCCGGTGCGATCTGGAAGTGCGCACCGGTATGCACATCGGCGGTTCCTCTGCCTTTTCTGCCATTGGTGCTGTGGACAGCCCGGTGGTGCGTGACCCCTATACCGGTTATCCCATCGTACCCGGCAGCAGTCTGAAAGGCAAACTGCGCACCCTGCTGGCCCGCAGCACCTGTCAGGATATTGAGAACATGCCTGCTTTCGACAAGGACAACGAGCGCATTCTGCGCCTGTTCGGTTCCTCGGAGCCGGTGCGCCGTTCCCGCCTGCAGTTTGCGGATGCCTTTTTGTCCAATGCAAAAGAGCTTTCCAATGTGGGTGTGACCGAGGTCAAGACCGAGAACGCAATTTCCCGTGCCAACTCTGTGGCCAATCCCCGCCAGATCGAACGTGTGATTGCCGGCGCAAAGTTCGGTGTCAGCATCGTTTACGATGTAACCGACCCGGCACAGGTCGAGGAAGATCTTTCTCTTCTGGCCAAAGGCATGAAGCTGCTGCAGATGGATTATCTGGGCGGCCATGGTTCCCGCGGCAGCGGCCGTGTCAGCCTGAAAAACTTTGCGCTGGAAGGCTATGGCGCGCAGGTGGATCTCAGCCACCTGAAATCCCTCTTTGATGAGGTGGATAGTTATGAACTATTTTCTGTTTAAGCTTCAGTTTGACACAGCTGTTCATTTCGGAGGAGCCGACTCTGCATTGTCACTTTATACCTCCGAAGAAACCCTGCGGGCAGATACCCTGTTTTCTGCCCTCTGCCATGAGGCCCTCGTCCAGCACGGAGAAGAATCCCTGGAACAGCTTTGTGCGCAGGTCCGGCAGGGAAAATTCCTGCTCAGCGATACAATGCCCTGGTATGGCGAAACGTTTTACCTGCCAAAACCCATTGCCGCGTCAGAATCCACTGAGGAAGTGGAAACCACCCTGCGTAAAAAGGTAAAAAAGCTAGCATGGATCCCTGTGTTGGAATTTGACCGCTACGCCAGAAGCCTGCATGAAGGTCATTTCACCCCTGACGAGCAACCGGAAAGTTTTGGCACCCACTATGAGCAGACCAAGGCAGCTGTTCCCATGCAGGGGGATACCATGCCGTATCAGGTTGGACTGTTCCGTTTTGCGCCGGACTGCGGACTGTATTTCATCTGCGGATTTACCGAAGATGGTCAGGATGAAGATCTGGAGTATTTGCTGGATCAGCTGGGCGCCACCGGCATCGGCGGTAAAGTCAGCTCTGGTTATGGAAAGTTCCATGTCGTGGCCAAGATTTATCTGAACGAACCTTTTGACGAGCAGACGGAGTGGATGTATCACGCTCTTTCTGCCGAGCATGCTCCTTATCTGCTGCTGAGCACCAGCCTGCCGCAGGCAGATGAACTGGACAGCGCGCTGAAAGACGCCTCTTTCCAGCTCGTACGCCGCAGCGGATTTATGGCATCCGATCGTGTGGAAACTCCACTGAAGAAAAAAACGCAGTATGCCCTTTCGGCAGGTTCTGTCCTGCAAAATCGTTATCAAGGTGCTTTGTATGATGTTGGTTTGTCGGATGTGCATCCGGTATACCGCTATTCCAAGCCAATCTTTATGGGGGTGACATTATGATTCAGCAGGATCATCTGCAGATCTTTGACCTTACTCTGAATGTATGGGCACCTCTGTTTGTTGGCAACGGCAGCAGCTATACCAAAAAAGAGTACATGTACAACACCCGCAATGGCAAAGTCTCCTTTCTGGACGAGCAAAAATTTTTCAGTTTTCTAGTCGAGCACGATCTGGTGGACAAGTACGGACAGTTTATGCTTAGCGAGCAGTCCAATCTCTGGGCCTTTCTGACCAAAGACTGCGGCATTTCCGATGCAGAACTGAAAACGCTGACGCGCTATCAGATCGAGGTGGGAGATGCGCTGGATGCTGAGCACTCGCTGAAAGAGATCCATGCTTTCCAGCGTGATGCGCAGGGCCATGCCTACATCCCCGGCAGCAGCATCAAGGGTGCGTTGCGTACTGCATGGCTGCTGAGTGCGGTATTGGCTGACCGCAGCACCGGACACATCCTTGCACAAAACCGCCGAGCCGCCTTTCCGGAAGAGACATATGTCAACCAGCTGCATCTGCATGGAAGCATCGCTTCGGACGCCGTCAACAGCATTTTCCGTGGCATTCAGGTTTCCGACAGCCTCTCAATCTCGGACAACTGCATGATGCTGGCCGGAAAAACAGACTCCGCCACAGATGGCGGAACCCACAGCATCAACCTCTGCCGGGAATGCGCCGCACCGGGCACAGCCATCCGGTTCAAGCTGACCCTGGATCAGTCTGTGCTGAAGGGCCGCATTACAAAAGACTCTCTGCTGGAATCCATCCAACAGTTCGATGCATACTATCAGCAGACCTACGCTCGGCATTTTACCCTGCCGCGCGGTGCCGTCAACCTGCCGCAGCAGCCCTATCTGATCCTGGGCGGCGGCTCCGGGTTCTTTGCCAAGTCGCTGGCGTACCCCTATCTGGGTGAAGAAGAGGGACTGCGCTGGACGGCAGAACAAATGAAACAAATGTTCCGCAACCACAAGCATGAGCGTGATGCCGAAAATGGCATTTCCCCGCACACCATGAAATATGCTCGCTTTCGTGGTCGGCTTTATCCCTATGGATATTGCGGGGTGAGTATCTTATGATCCAGCAGATTCAACTGGTTTTATCTCCGCCCAATGATGTGCGGATTCCCCAGTCGTGGTCCTATCGTCTGTATGGCTGGCTGATGTCACAGATTTCTTCTGAATTTGGAGAGCAGATGCATCTGCAAGGGGAACACCCCATTGCGCATTTTCTATGTTTTTCGCCGGAAAAACAGTCTTTGATCTGGACGGTCAACCTGCTGAATGACGCTGCTCAACAGGTAGTTTTCCCCGTTTTGGAATCTGCAAAGGAAATCCCTCTGCATGAATTGACACTCCCGGTTTCAGAGGTCCGTACCTTTCCGGCAATCTCCGCTGAAGAGCTGATCCGTTCTGGGCGCTCCCGCAGCGAAACCCGTGCCAAAATCGCTTTTCTGTCGCCTTGCGCCTTCAAGCAGTCCGGCCGCTATACTATTTTCCCGCAGGAAACTCTGCTTTTGCAAAGTCTGATTGCGCATTGGAACGCTGCCTTTCCCGAATATGCCCTTATCGATTCTGATGCACTGCAGGCTTTACAGCAAGGGCTTCATATTGTGGATTATAATCTCCATACCACACGTTATCTGCTGAAAGAAACGCGCATTCCAGCCTTTCAAGGCAATGTGGCCATCGAGGCACGCCTTGCGCCGCCGCTTCTGGAACTTTGGAACGCGTTGCTCTCTTTTGCATCCCATGGCGGAGTTGGCATCAAAACCACTCTTGGAATGGGAGGCGCTGCTACGGATTTTTATAAAAAAATACCCGTTATATAAGCCTCATTGCTATCGAGAGACTGTTGCACTGCATCAGTCTCTTTTTATTGTAGCATCATATAAATGGTTATCACGATCTCTATTATTTTTAATAAAAGCAATGCAGCTACAGTATATTTTCTGAGATCAAGAACTTCTTTATCAATCAGATGCGGTTTATTCTCGATCATTGAATATTCTTCTAACGGGCGCTATAATAAAAGAAAACGGTAAGGAAGTGCACCTATGCTCCACCCCGGACTGTACGAACAGGTCATCAACAACGCGCTGAACAGCGAGCTTGCGAAGATCCCGGAAGCCCGCAAGTCCACTGCGCCCATCGACACGGCGGAGGCTGCCAAAGTGCTGGCGCAGTATTTGACCGATGTGGTGCAGAAGGGTCTTGAGAACGTGCAGGACAACGGCGGCGGCATCGAGGCGCAGATCCAGCTGGCAAACCAGATCATAAATACCATCCAGACTACTACAGAGGAAGCTGACTTTGCCGCGCTCGGTGTTGACCAGCGGGCAGAGCAGCTTCTTGCGCTTTTGCAGCAGAATGACCCGCGCCTTGCTACAGGAAAAAGCGCAAAAGACCTTGACCGCCCGGAGACCTCCATTGCGCAAAGCTCCCTGTTTACCGGTGCTATCCATGAGCCGCAGATGTACACGGAGCTGAAAAAGGAGATCGTCTCCGCCGACCGCATTGATATGCTGGTCTCCTTTATCAAGTGGAGCGGCTTGCGCCTCATCATGAACGAGCTGCGGCAGTTTGCACAAAGCGGCGGCGAATTGCGCATCATCACCACCTCTTATATGGGCGCTACGGACGTAAAAGCCATTGAGGAGCTGCGCGCGCTGCCCAATACAAAAATCAAGGTCAGTTACGACACCAAACGTACCCGCCTGCACGCAAAGACCTATGTATTTTACCGGGATACCGGTTTCACGACGGCGTATGTAGGCTCCTCCAACCTGTCCAATGCGGCAATTTCCAGCGGTCTGGAATGGAACGTCAAGGTGACCCGAAAGGACCTACCGGAGACCATCGAAAAGATCGCAGCCACCTTTGAAAGCTACTGGAATTCCAGCGAGTTTGAATATTACGATGAAGGACAGCGGGAACGGCTGATCCGCGCCCTGAAGGCTGAAAAATACAGCGAGACCGACCACAGCGGAATCTACACCCTGGATATTCTGCCCTATTCCTACCAACAGGAAATCCTGGACCGGCTGGATGCCGAGCGCACCGTTCGGGGATATAATCGCAACTTGGTGGTCGCCGCTACCGGCACCGGCAAAACCGTGATCTCCGCACTGGATTACAAGCGCTTCTGCAAACAGCATCCGGGGCAGCCTTGCCGTCTGCTGTTTGTGGCACACCGAGAAGAGATCCTGAAGCAGAGCCTGTACACCTTCCGGGCGGTGCTGAAGGATGCCAATTTCGGCGAGCTGTATGTGGGCAGCCACAAAGCCGACAGCATCGACCATCTGTTTGTTTCCATCCAGACCTTCAATTCTCAGGAGCTTGCCGCCAAAACGGCAGCAGATTTTTACGATTACATCGTTGTAGACGAGTTCCACCATGCAGCTGCACCCACCTACCAGAAGCTGCTGGAATACTACCAACCGAAGGTCCTGCTGGGGCTGACTGCTACCCCGGAACGCATGGACGGCAAAAGCGTTCTGGACTATTTCGGCGGGCGCATTGCCGCCGAGATCCGTCTGCCGGAGGCCATCGACCGGAAACTGCTCTGTCCCTTCCAATATTTCGGCGTCACCGACGCCGCAGATCTGAGCAGCCTGAAATGGCGTACCGGCGGCTATGATAAAAACGAGTTGTCCAACCTGTACACCCTCAGCGGCATGGTGGCGGAGCGCCGCGCTGACCTTGTGGTGAATTCCATCCTGAAATATGTCACCGATATCGACGAGGTGAAGGGTCTGGGCTTCTGTGTTTCCATCGCTCATGCCCAATTTATGGCGAGCTACTTTAATACCCACGGCATTCCATCTATGGCACTGACCGGCGATTCTCCTGACGAGGAGCGCAACGCCGCCAAGCAGCGGCTGGTTTCCGGGGAGCTCAGGTTCCTCTTTGTGGTGGACATTTACAACGAGGGCGTGGATATCCCCGAGGTGAACACTGTGCTGTTCCTGCGCCCTACCGAGTCGCTGACCGTGTTTTTGCAGCAGCTGGGGCGCGGCTTACGTCTGGCAGAAAACAAGGATTGCCTGACCGTTCTGGATTTCATCGGGCAGGCCAACAAAAAGTATAATTTTGAGGAGAAATTCGCAGCACTGCTCTCGAACACCACCCGCAGCGTCAGTCGGGAGCTTAAAGAGGGCTTTGTCTCTGCACCCAAAGGCTGCTATATTCAGCTGGAAAAAATTGCCGCAAAGTATGTGCTGGATAATATCAGCGCCTCCTATGACCGCACCTCCGGGCTTGTGGCGCGGGCGGCTACCTTCACCGAGGATACCGGCCTGCCTTTGACACTCGGGAACTTCCTCGACTACTACCATCTTGACCCGCGTGCGATTTACAGCAAAAAGATCTGCTTCAGCAGGCTGTGCGTCCGTGCAGGGGCGGCATCCGATTTTGCAGAACCTTTGGAAGAAACTATGACCAAAGCCTTTGCACGCTTTGCGGTCATCGATTCCCGCAGGTGGATCCATTTTTTGCTGGGGCTTCTGCCAAAATTGGACAACACCGACTTTGCGGCTCTATCGCCAGTAGAGAAGCGGATGCTGCAAATGTTCTATGTAACCCTCTGGGGCAAAACTGCAGAAAGCTGGGAGGATGAAGAAGTTCTCGATAACCTGTATGCTCTCTCAGACAGTCCCGTTTTGCTGGGGGAGCTGCAAGCACTTTTGCAGTATCAATATGACCGCATTGATTTTATTGACGAGCCGGTAGATGTGGGCTTTGATTGTCCGCTGGACCTGCACTGCACCTATACCCGCGACCAGCTGCTGGTGGCGCTGGACTTTTTGAAGCCCGCTACCGTCCGCGAGGGCGTGAAATGGCTGCCGGAAAAGCAGCTGGACGTATTCTTTGTGACCCTGAACAAGGCAGACAAGGATTACTCCCCCACCACCATGTACAAGGATTATTCCATCAACGAAAGCCTGTTCAACTGGCAGAGCCAGAGCACCACCGCCGAAAACTCTGCCACCGGGCAGCGCTACATCCATCACCGGGAAAAGGAAGCCGGGTGCTGCTGTTCGTGCGCGAGTTCAAGGCAGAGGCCCGTTTTGGCGGTGCAGGAGCGTATACCTATCTGGGCACGGTGAACTATGTGAAGCACGAGGGCTCCCGCCCCATGAACATCACATGGAAGCTGGACCGCCCGATTCCTGCAAAGTTCCTCAAAAAGACCAACAAATTGATCGTGGGGTAACATACTATGGACGATATGCTGGCTCGCACCATAATTGAAACTCTTGCAAAAGGTATTAATCCTTTAACCGGTTGGATTCTGTCTGAAAATGATAGTTGTGCTCAGGAAGAAATTCAAGAAGCATTAAAAATCGTATTGGAACATTGCTCCATTGAATCTACCGCTGAATATCTGAAGTCTCTTCCTCGAAACAAAAAGGCAGAGCGTTATTCTCGCGCTGGAACAGCATGGTCGCAAAAAGAAGAACGTGAATTATTGCGGCTCCACCAGCAGGGGAACAGCGTCAAACGAATTTCTTTGATTCTAAAACGTTCTACAGGAGCAATCGAATCCAAATTGAGAAAACTGGGTTGTCCGCTCTATTATGAAAAATAATTCAGGAGATTTTCATGAAAATGATTCGCGTTGTTGCAGCCGTGATCTGCGACGATATTCAGACGAAACATAAAATTTATGCCACTGCCCGCGGCTACGGCGAGTACAAGGGCGGATGGGAGTTCCCGGGCGGCAAAATCGAGCCGGGTGAAACCCCGCAGCAGGCACTGAAACGAGAGATCCGGGAAGAACTGGATACCGAGATCGCGGTAGGCAACCTTATCGACACCATTGAATACGATTATCCCGCCTTCCATCTTTCCATGGACTGTTTCTGGTGCGAAGTAGTTTCCGGCGAACTGGTGCTGAAAGAAGCCGAGGCTGCACGCTGGCTGACTAAAGAGGAGCTTGATTCTGTTCCGTGGCTTCCGGCGGATCGGATTCTTCTAGCGCAAATACGTCCTGCATTATAATTTTTTATGATAAATCCCTCTCTTTAGCTTTCTCAAATTTCCATTTTTCACCCAGATATAATAATCATGATCCAAAGCCTCTGAGTCGAAAGACTCAGGGGCTTTTTTATGTCTGGAGGTGAGCATTTTGTTATTCCGCACCACCACTATCATTATTACCATCGTATTTTAAAGCGCAGCTGCGCAGAAAGGAGAAAGCCTTATGAACTTTTGGTCCGAAATCGTCAAAGAAGTTGGCACCGTCTTGGTGGAAGTCCTCGTCCGCATCGCTGAAGAAATGGAAAACAATGATTGAACAAAATACAGTGAAAAGGAGATTTTATGTCGTTCCCCCTTTAAACGCCCAATATGAGGAAGTACAACCCGATTTGCATTCTTTGGAGCGTTATGACTTCTCAAAAATGCCAGATCTTCCCTGGTACCCTTAATCGCCCTTTAAGAGTCCTATATCTCAAAAAGATATGCTTATTATGAAAAGCCGCCTGTGCTTTCCATCATTTTACGAAAGGAGAGAAACATTATGGTTAATAAGCCGCAGGATTTTCTTACACTAACAGGTGCCGCACGTCGTGCACGGAGCGAAGGTTATGATATAACATACCACAGTCTCCGCAACCTCGTAGCCGCCGGTTACATAAGCCACGTACCGAACAGATCTCGTCTCTACATATTCTACCCCAATCTGGTTAGCTTGCTTCAGAATGGTCTCACGGCTGAACAGAGCCTGGACTACCAGCTCTCCCGCGCCCGCAACTAATTCGACCATCCGCCCCCGGCATCCTCCAGATGCCGGGGGCATTTTTGAAGCAAGTTCAAAGCAATAGGAGGTTCAATTCTATGTTCTGTGAAAATTGCGGTCATCAAATCTCAGATACCGCTAAATTCTGCTCTGCCTGCGGTCATCCCGTTGGCACAGCGCCATCCCCCGGTGCAGTAGCTCCACCTGCCGTTCCAGCCAAACGAGAATCGCCCCGGCTGAAAGCCTCATCTGGCAATGACAGCATTACGAAAATGTCCGGAACACGCCGGAAACCATGGCTGCTCCGAATGCCGATTCCTGATCCTCACACTGGAATTACAGTCATGAAGGCTGTTGGCACCTACGTCACCCGTGAAGAAGCAGAAGCTGTCCGCGCCGAAATGATGAAGCGTCCGGCCACACCCTATCAGGACTCCACCCTTCAGGACCGCTTCCGGATGTTCAAAGAGTCCCGTGAATATAAGGGCCGGTCCGATAAGGCTCGCGAGCTCTATGACATTGCGTGGAAATATCTCCGTCCGCTGTGGCACTTCAAACTTGCCGCCCTCTATGCGCAAGACTTCCAAAACATCCTTGATAAGATGGACGATAACGGACTGTCTCAAAGTATGTTGGAAAAAGAGCGTACTCTTATCAGTAAGCTGTATCGCACAGCCATTGGCTGGCGTGTCGTGGATGCCAACCTTGCATCTGTCCTGAAAGTCGAAGGACGCAAATCTCCGGAACGCGAGATTTTCACGGACGAACAGGTGACGCTGATCCTGAGCCAAAAGAACACGCCCACCGGGCAGATGGTAATTGCTCTTCTGGCCTGCGGAGTGCGTATCTATGAGCTGTTGCACTTCAAACACGAAGATTTTCATCGCACGGAATCCGGTGCTTATCTGATCGGCGGCTGCAAGACCGAAGCCGGACGCAACCGCATCATTCCCATTCTCGACTTTGGCATCCCGGTTTTTGAACATGCGTATGCCACCTCTGTGGAAAACGGTCCGCTCTTTCCCAATGGAAAAGGCGATTTCTGGAACGAAAAGAACTGGCGTAACCGCAAGTTCTATCCTTTCCTGGAGGAAATTGTCATCCAGCCGAATCCTTACGACGAAAATGGTAAGCGCAAGCCGGAGTTTACCGGGAAGCTCGCCACCTATACGCCCTACACCACCCGCCATACCTACGCCAGCCTTTGTGACCGCGCAGGCGTCAACAAGGATATCCTGAAACGCGCTGTCGGGCACACGCCCAAATCCCAAACGCTGGATGAAGTCTATCTCCATCCGAAAGCGACCCAGATGATCGAAGCCTTTGATAAGGCCAATCAGCTGGTCAATGATGAAGTTCTGACTCTGCCAGAAGAATAACCCCTACATACCAGAAAAACCGTCAACGCATGAGAGAAATCTCTCACGTTTGACGGTTTTCTTTTTTACCCTAAAAGTACTCTTGCTCTGCGCTGTACCTCTTTTTCGATCATCTTCAAGCGATTTGGCGGCAGATTATAACGTGTCGCTCTGCGGTCAAAATGGAAATCCAGCAGCTTATGGAGCATCGCACGGTGACGAGGTTTCATTGCGCTCTTTGCAGCTGCAAAGAAATCATCGTATGCAAGCGGAAGCAGTGTGCGGGCATATTCATCAAATGCTTTCTGGTTGTCCCAAAGATCCGTTCCGCCCAGACTGAACAGCGAGTTTCCGTGGTCAAACAGTGGTGAGGGTGCCGCAATCGTGTTGGCCTTATTATCTACCAACACACCAAAATTTCCATAGTGGCGGTCTGTATTGCAGATGATTGCATCAAAGACCAGCATATCTTCCAGTGCATCCACAAAGTTCTGCCCTAACGTCTGATAATACGCTAAAATCGCTTTTATTCCGCCTTTGGACACAAGCTGTCCGATGGGAATATAAGAATGCTCTTTGCTGGTGAACAGCTCACACTTGGAACAAAGCGTCTTTTTCAGATCTTTTGTCAGGGTGTAGCGAATCGCATTCACGCCAATCACCTGTGCAACTTGATAAGCGTACAGTTCCGAGTACGGTTCAAACCCCAGATTGCTGAACCCTGACGTGCCACCTTTATAAAGATAGATTTTTCCGTTTTGCCTGCGCCAGCATTTTGGCAGCATCCCGTTGGTCGAGAACTCCGGGCAGGACGCAAGCGAAGTTCGTATGCTGCTGCCATATCCTGTAAAGGCGATTGCTGCCAGCACCTGACTGAATCGGTTATCGTAAAGATTTACTTTTTCAAAGGTGTCACCGGAACCCTCTGCATCTACCCAAAAGCAATCATTGAGTGAAAGACCTTTATTGGTTGCAATAATTCCAAGCGGTCGATTCAAAGAAAGCCCCACCTTAGAGAGCAGAGCATCTACATACGCTCGGTTCTTCGGAATTGTGCGATGCCGCAGCCAGCGTTCTACACCATCTTCTGATACAGTCAGGTTCAAAGGTAAAAAGGAACGGTTTTCTTCGTAGACCTTTATAATATGGAGGTCAGTATCTGCACTGTCCATGTTTGCTTCAAAGGTAAGCAGCGGCAAATCAAAATGCCGGATGGTGTAGCGCACAGCGATTTCTCCTTTCATCCATGATCTTTTCCTTTATTGTACGGCATCAGAATCCGAATGGAAAGCGCCCCCGTCATTCTGCATAAAATTCAAGGATAAAATTTTATACCCAAAAATCTGCAAAAATCGGGTTTCTGAGGTCATTTTGCCGTTCCTCTCCGAATTTTGCTACAGATCTGCTACAAACTTGCTACAAACGACTGAAAAGGGGGCCTCCTACACGTTTCATTATCAATATGCAAAAGTGAATCCGTTTCACTTTTGCATATCAAAAATCACGCAGGTACAAGAAAAAGCCGCTTACCTTTTCAGGTAAACGGCCTTACGTTTGGTGGAGAATTAGGGACTCGAACCCCAGACCCCCTGCGTGTGATGCAGGTGCTC